>Ga0075420_100000529_pt1 | contig 30600 bp, 33 predicted proteins | sample SoiMetdeltSBSDD4_FD_75296 | JGI IMG/M metagenome (GOLD analysis project Ga0075420, IMG submission 75296) | Bulk soil microbial communities from a Populus tree surrounding site in Tennessee, USA - Soil MetaG P. deltoides SBSDD4 | ecosystem: Environmental > Terrestrial > Soil > Tree plantation...
ATACCAATGGAAATATAAATGGACTTGCTATCAGCAAAGCCATACCCGAATATATCCCTCATAAATTTATGGGTGTGCAGGTAGAGCAATCTAAGAAATCAAAAGGTCAGACAGAGGGTTCGCAAGCCAGAAAGATGGTTACTGCCGATTTGATGAGCAATGGTGTGCCTATTGACTATATATCGCAATTCTCTACTGAGGACGAGGCATACGATAGCTGGAACAAGTTGGAAGAAAAAGAGAAACTTAGATCTTCTGCGATCTACAAAAAAGTCAAACGACATGATGATGCTATAGAGCGACTTACATGGGCTCGTGTTGATGATACAATGCGCAAACTTGGTATCACAATGGTAAATGATCAGCCAGTCATCAATGATAGACAACGCGTAAGTGAATTCCTTCTCGGAGAGCTGGAGCGTAGGGAGCTTCCAAGGAATATTGCATATGGTTTGGAGATTGATCCAGCCACAGGAGACTTCGCTCAACCCTTAGAAGCAAACGCACAGTATAAGAAGATCAGGGATATTCTATATTCTGTGATGGACCGCACTATCATGCGTCCTACTGTAAATGGTGGACAGAAGACGCTCCTTGCTGTAACAGGGTGGGAAAAGGGAGCACGTGTAATAAAACGTATGGTTAATGGGAAACCTGTATATACAAGTGATACATTAAAGTTTTATACACGGGGAGAGGACAAGACCGTGGGATGTGAAATAATGCTTCCTTACTGGTTTGGAAAGAAGTTGTTAGAACAAGGTTCTCTGAGAACGAAAGAAGAGGTGATAAAATATCTGAATACCACAAAAGAAGGACAGAGATTGTTACGTGGTGTAGGTTTCCGTATTCCTACGCAAGGTCCTAACTCAATTGATTTTTTCACAGTAAAGGATTTCCTTCCTGAGCAGATGGGATCTGTTGCAATATTCCCATCTGAGATTACTGTGAAAGCAGGTTCTGATTTTGATATTGATAAGATCAATATGTACTTGTACAACTTCTATGTTGATAATGCGACAGGTTATCCTAAGATGGTAGAATGGAAAGGATCTATCGAGAAAACGAAAGAATATATCGGACAGCTTCTTGACTCAGGTAATGTCATAACGAGGCAGCAGAAGGAAGAGTTGGATAGAATCATAGCAGAAGAAACCGAAGATCTGGATGAAAATAACCTGCTCATGCGCATTCCTGCTGTAATGGCCATGTTCACTGATGAGGCTATCACGCGCGACTTCCTTGGTAAAACAAAGGAATTCCTTACCAGCAAGCTTACTATGCAGGCAATGGAGAATGAGTTCTTTGATGCAATCGAGGATCTGATGAGCCTTCCTGAGAAATATGCCAGCCTGGTAGCACCTAATGATGCATCAGATCTGAAAGATTTACGTGACAAACTAAAGAAGATAAAAGGTCTGGACACACAGGAAAATTCCCTTGGTGATTATGGAAGATTGGTAGACAGCATGTATATGATGCAGGAGAGACAGGCTTACATGGCATCGAAAGGTGTGGTAGGCACATCTGCTGTATCTCAGACAGCACATGCTGTTTCTCAGAACATGCAGGGTGGCCTGATAATAGAAGATCCTTCTATAGAAGCACGATTTGCGGCTAACTACATCAATGGAAAACTCACGTTAAGTGGTCTTCATATAGCTGGCACAAATAAGCTTATTTCTAACATCAATTCACAGACTACGGATGGTGGTGTGGACGTATCAAAAGACAAGTTCCTTGCAGAAATGGGCATTACCTCAGATACGCTTAAGAACTTTCTATCTCTGGTAAGAATGGGTGCTTCGCCTGAATGGGCAGTGCTCTATATCAACCAACCCTCAATACAGGAGTTCCTGAAACTGAAAGCTATTCACAATTCCGTCTCATCCATCAATCCAAGGATAATACGTTTGCCAGACTGGAGATTACTCAATCGTGTATATGCAAAGTTCGGTGGAGTGAGCAAAGACCGAAAGGAATTAAAGAATAAACCTAAGCGTTATACCATCGAACAGATGACAGAAATGATCAGGGCTATTGCGCAAGGTGAGCAATTGAATGCTGCTCAGAAGAAGTTACAGTTGATGATACTTGATGACTATACTCGCTTCAACAGGGCAGTAGGCAGGTATGAAGGTTACGAAGCACTGGCATGGGATTTATTCCACTTCTATCAGGGTTACAACTGGGATACTGCCAGACTTAATGATCCAAACGCAATACGGCTTAAGCAGCTTCGTTTTGATAAGGCCAATGGTCTGCCAATCTCACCTGTAACAAAGGTGATGAGTAGTACTTTTATAGGTGCAATGAAGCGTAGCACAGAACGTTTGGATAGGGCCCTTCGTACACTTATTGGAGTGCAAACAGGTCAGGGGGGGGACATCCTTGACAAGATTGCATGGGATCTGTTTAACCAGGTTGGTCTCAACGAGCAATTGCGTAGAAGTCTGCTGCTTGCAGCTGAACTGGCTATGGTAGATTACCTGATCCAGACGCGCTCTAATATAGCCGGTCAGTCACTGAATACTTTCATCTATCCATTAATGCTTGGCGATAAAGCCGTGGCCCGTTATATCCGTGCTCTTCAGAAGTCTAATGACAAAAGGCTGGCAAACAATCCCTTTATCAAGAATCTTATTGCCAGTATAGACTCCAGGCAGGGATACCCTTCTGTAATAAATCTGCTGGAGCGTGACTATGATACATATACTTCAAACGTATGGACAGATGCATTCCGCGAAATGAAGGATGATGTCACAGTGATAAGTATCAATAACAATGAGGCTGATGATAGAACTGTAGCACAGATATACAAGAACCTGGTACTTGCCGCACTGATACAAAGCGGCTCTAAGCGTGGCTCCAATTCAATAAGTCATCTGATTCCAAACGTCACATATTCTGAATTTACCCAGCAGTCGCTTAAGAATCAGCAGTTTGAGAATTTCTATAACAATTATACGTTCTATCGGGCATTATGGACGAATAACAGACTCGTTCCACAGGTAGAAATGGAGCAGCTCGATCCACAGGATCCAACTTCTCCATTGATTTATACCTATCTGAGATCAGCGAAGATTACCGAAGCACTTAAAGAGATCACACAGTTAGAGAAGCCAGGTAATGTGTTAAATCTACAGGCTTGGAAGTATAAAGGTTTCCGTGCTGTCAAGATCCTCGACCCTCTCAGAGATGAGAAAGGAGTGTTCATAGGTGTCATCCCACGTTTGTTCGTAAGGGTAGATACTTTTGGAGATTTTGGAAGAGCTCCTCTTTCTGTTACAAAGGGAAGAATACTATTCAGAGAGATCAATGCATGGGGAGATGCTACAACACAGGAGTTCTATGCTGAAGCAAAACCCTCTGTGCTACCGCTAAATCCAAAAGTCCAGGAGTATACAGATGATGCACTTATATATGCATTATCCAGAGCAGGATTTCCTACAAATACTAGTGATCAGATGCTATTTGATATAGTGCGTAAGTATGAAGGCGATGATGATCCCAGCGAGGATGACCAAGGTAATCGTTCTCCTGACCCTAACATGCCTGATGCACCACTAAAAATAGTAGAGACTGATCCAAACCATTTGCCTCTACCTGAACCTATGGACTTCCCTATGCCGGCAGCTCTGAATATTATAGGAAAGGATACTACCACCTTTGACCAAATAGTGAAAGGAGAGCGCACATCTACAACTCGTAGCTATTGGCATAATGTAGCAAAAGGCTATATACCAAATGCGATGGAAATGAAGGGGAAAACCCTCACCTTTGGTTCTCCGGATGGCAGGATCGTAAGTGTAGAAGTGATAGATGTACACAAGATCACTAAGGAAGATCTGAAGAACAAGGAATTCATGGAGCAGTGGTCACAGAAAGAGAACTGGACAGTAGCACATCTAAAGAATCAGAAATTCGTAGGATCCTACCAGGTTGAATTCAGACTGAGTCGACCATCCGGTGATGATATACAGAACAAGATAGATAACTGCATAAAACCTTCATAGAGTTATGGCTTGTCCGAACGTGAACTCACCACAATGGCAAGAATTGGTGGGCAAAATAGGTTTGTATAATGCATTCTCGGAATTCATTCGTCACGGCGAGCAGATTCCAGATCCAAACAATTACACACCAAGTGTGCAGGGAGTGAATTACGGTTTGCAAATTGTTAATGCTCTCATGCAGCCACCTGTCGAAGGATGGTTCGAACGCTTCTATAAGGCAGAAAAGCGACCTGAGGTATTTTTCCGTAAGCTACTGCAGACAAGAGCTCCCAAAGAACAAATTGACCTACTTAAAGATTGGCTCGAAGGAAATACAGCACCCACTCTAAACGACGTAATCGCCGGGCTCATCTCAGAGATGGGATTTACAGTAGGTATAAACATATCAATAGATATGGCTGCTGACTTCATGGTACATAATGACATGGAAGATTATATAGTGGATGCACAAGCGGGTCTGAATGTTGAGAAGCCAACACATATCTATTCAGTAATAGATAGTGATGGAAATACCATGTTCAAAACGGACTCTTTACCAGAGGCAGAGAAAGAAACTGAAAGATTGAATGATAGCAGGAAGTTACGGCCAACTCAATATTACGAGAATATAAGCGTACGTGGTGGGACAAATTACAGGGAGATAGAAATCAGAACTCCTGAAATTGTTCCTATCGTGCAAGGGCATGGACAGTTCGCTTCCAGACATGGAATAGGATGGTTCAGAAGCGATGACAAGGTATTTGTGCCAGCAGACAAGAACTTTTATGCAATGTATAAAAGGGAGAAAGGAGTAGAGGGGGAGTACGAGGATATAGTGCATGAAGATGATTTTCAGGAGTGGGTAGAAGGTAAACAAAGAGAAGCAGCTAAAATAGAAGCTGCCCAGGCTAAGACCCGCCGCATACTGGAAATACAGTCTGATATGTTCCAGAAATCGAGAAAAGAGAAGGATTTAGCAGGTGAATTTCTTAAGGTTACTGCAAAGTCGCGTATCCGTGAGCTTGATGAGGCAGCACAAGGAAAGACAGAAATCGAATTTGATGGATACTTATATGAAAAGCGCACCTCTCGTTATCCAGGAGGTGGTGATGACATCCATGTAGACATAGACTGGTTTCGTATTAGGAAAGTGGGCCTGAATCCTGAGAACAATTTCCTGCAATTGTTGAATATAGACAACAACTGGGTTAAATTCTTCGTGCGCTCTATCATACAGGATTCAGCCAGGAAGGAATATAAAAGGGTGCGATTTCCTACAGGAAACACAGCCTCGAAAATACAGGGGCACGATACAGTGGAAACCTTTATCACTGAGCGTGAGGATAGGATCGCGCGACTGGACAGAGAGATAAAGCACATAGAAGAACTACAGGAAAAACTCAAAGATGCTGAGACGAACGGATTTGAGAACCAGGTTTTCAAGTTTATAGTCAAGGGTAGCGAATACTTCTACCAACAACTCGACGGGGATCAGACTATAACAGATATACCAAAGAGTTTTTTTGACTCACAGCTTGAAAAACTTCGTGATACCCTACAGGAAAGTTTGGGATCTTCCCTGTTAGAAAAACAAGCTTTTGAGAGAGAAGTTGAGGATCTCAGAGGTCCGGATGGCGTACAAAAATTCTCTGCTATAGCCAAGTTTTACGAGGCAGATATATACAACATTCTCAGAAAGCAGGGATTAAAACCAGAGAGGGTAAAGGATGAATATGATAATGAATGGTTCGAAGTAAGCATAGACCCCAAAAAAGCTGCTAAACCTATATTTCTACAACAGGGTTCGCAGACTATTCCCGGAAGAGCATCTGCACAAACTATTGCCCGGGTAGAGGAATTTCTTGATAGGATCGGCGTAACTGTACGTACAGCTGATGGCTTTATTATGAATGGAAAGAAGGTAAACATAAATGGTATTGCCTATCCTTTAGAGGGCTTGATATATGTGGTGAATGGAAAGCAGGATGTTGCTCTCACTGAAGAAGCTATGCACGTTGCTGTAGAGATCGTAGAACAGACCAATCCTGCACTTTTTAAAGAGATGATGAACAGTATCGGAAGCTATAATATCTTCTCTGATGTTGTAGCTGAGTATAGGCATATGGGCTTTTACCAAAACAAAGACGGCTCTCCTGATATCGTCAAGCTCAAAAAAGAAGCGATTGCCAAAGTACTTGCGGCTACAATCGTTGACCGCGCACAGGACATTAATGAGCGACCAGATTTTCTGGTACGCACACAAACATGGTGGCAGAAAATACTTGATTGGCTAAAGATATTGTTCAATAGAGCAGGTATGAATCCATTCGAGTCACTGGCATCTGATATCCTAACAGGGAAAGAAATAGGTAAGGTCAGTGATCTTACAGGTGACAAAAGTGCGGGTAGAGAATTTCTGCAGGTTGACGAAGACCTATACAGCAAACTGAATAATGTACATGCAAATCTGGCGAGGACAGAAACAGGCTACGAGCTCGATGGTACAGAAATACGTCGTACTATTATTGGCGAAGTAGAGAAGTTTTACGAGCGTCGGTTGAGAAAGAGAACACTAAGTGATATAGCTCAGGCTAACCAGGATTTCCGTGAAGAAACTGAAGGAAGAGCCAAAGAGGATATACAATCTATACTAGACCGTTATATTGATGATAATGGTGCGCTGAGGGATAATCCGCTGGAGCAAACCATACCTTCGGTACTTGACCCTTATAATAGTACATTCTACAATACCCTGGAAGGAGCTATTGCTGAAAGATTGCGTGCATATCCTGCAGGTACAAGATTCCTGAAGAAGGTTAATATTCTTGATGATAAGACCAATATGGCTGGGACAGTCGACCTTATAGCCATACTTCCGAATGAAGATATAGACGTGCTGCAGTTCAAGGTACCAGGTTTGACAGGTCTCAGGCGGGACATACCTACCTGGGTGCAAGAAGCCTATAATATAGAGATCGAGGCTATCCGCAGGATCCTGCAGAATGGATACGGAGTCCCAAGAAATAAATTCAGGCAGACACGCGCTATTCCAATGCGGGCGAATTATGAATACAACATTCTCGGAGAGGCGAGAAGTGGGCTCAAAGTAAGTAGCATTACAATAGGTGGCCTTGATGCTACACTCATTCAGGATGATGTATTGTTGCCTGTTCCATCACTTTCAGAAACTACAGGAGAGGAACAGTTTGATCGCTTTTTATCAAGGCTCAGAGGACTTGTCAGAAAACTTGCAGATGAAAGAGTTCCGCCAGATAAACGCCTGGAGAAGGGACAGCGTATAGCACAGCTTGTCGCTGCCATCCGCAAACTACAGGTGCAGAAGAAAGCTGAAGATATTATCAGCTCTGGTAGAACTATCGTACGCCGGCAGCAGGAAAAGTTCCAAAAGCTGCAGGAAAAGATTGCCCAGACAAATCCAGATGAGGCATCTATCGGAGAGCTGAATGAGATAGCTGATGCTATCCTGGATGAAAAAGATCAGGTAGAATTGTACGCTGACATGAATAAGGTATTTCGTGAGGTGTACACTGATGATTCTGAAGCGTCAAAGAAGTATATAGAAGATGCACGTAAGGTCTCAGACGATGCACAGGATATGCTGAACCGCTACTGGAAGATGTCAGTGGACTTTCGCAAGAACAAGATGGCTGCCAAGATGGGCATACGCGACGAATTTACTCCTGAAAAGCAGCTCTCCTGGTACAGACGTATGATCCGCTCGCTCTCCCAATCCTCTCTAAGAGCGGGGGCCATCCTATGGGGACTCGTGAAGAATATTAATAACAGGATCGACCTGGAATTCCAGGCCAGACTGACACGATTAAAAGAACTTGAAGATGCTGTTGACGCCTGGCTGAGGGGTAAGAGAGTAAAAGAGCTATATCGCCATATACTACAGATTGATAAAGAAGGACGATGGAATGGTAGGTTCGTCCAGAAGTACTCCCGCGATTTCTACTCCTCTCTCAGAGAAGCACAGGAGAAAACTAATTTGAAATGGGTTATCGACAACATTGATGTTGATGCCTATAAAGCATGGTATCTTGAAGAGCATAAAAGGCTGATTGAGAATGCCAAGACAACCCGTGTGCATGAAGATGACGCAGAGAACCAGCGTCGTATTGTACAGAGTCTCCAGGACTTTGTGAATACTTATTCAATCTCCACTTCCAGAGGTGTAAACAGGAATAATTATCGTCTGAAGGATTTCCCCAAACCTGGCAAATGGGAGTCTGATGAATATAAGGAACTGCTGAAGCCAGAGAACAAAGCACTATTGGATCTATATAACTACTGGATCGACCGACTCGAAGAGTCTCTCGAATCAGGTATGATAGATGAGCATAATGGATGGAGCTGGTTTCCTAATGTCCGCAGGAATCTATTGGAAAAGCTAACAACTGCCCCAGGAGGTAATAAGCTCGGAAGTCTGTTTGGTGGCCTTCGTATAGAAAGGGAAGATACCTCTTTTGGAAAGATTGATCCACTGACTGGTAAGCCAATTGATGAAGTTCACGCCTCTTTTGTATCCGATCTCGGAGAGTGGGTGCAGGGGGCAGATGGCAAATACTTTCTGGACTATTCAGAGAAGTCCATGGACATCTTCAAGGTTATGGCTCTATGGGAAAGAGAGATCATAAAATATAGGCTGAGGACTGAGTCCGAAGGTATAGCCAGGTTACTGCATTACACAGAGGAAAATCGCATGGCCTATAAAACCAAGCGTACAGGCGGCATAGATCGTGATGAGAGCGGATATCCTATTATAATAAGTAATGATATCAACACACGTTATATCAAGGAGCACATTGATGCCATATACTACAACAAAAACCTATCTGACGAGTCAGATGTAGCTATAGAGATACCATATGGTACAGCCGTAAGAAGAATCAACAAATTGCTCGGAAGAAAAGTACTTGATGAGCCAGAACAGGATACTATCACCGTATCTGGTGTGAAAGCATTGAATGCTCTTAACCGCTTCTATGTAGCGAAGACACTCGGTTTGAACGTATTTACTTCTGCATCCAACCTATTCGGGGGAACAGTAAATACATACATCAACCAGGGCAGATTCTTCAGCAAAAAAGATGTACTGGAATCCGAACTCCAGCTTGTATCTGGCAGGTTCTATGGACCTCTCAGGAATCAGAAGCAGGCAGGCTTGCTGGCAATGCTCCACCCTTATACTGATAACGTAACTGCAAAGGATATTCGTAACAGGAGTGTATCCTGGGCTGTGAGGTGGTTATCGTCAGACCATCTATTCTTTCTGCAACGTGGCTCAGAGACAGCAGTGAACAGCGTAATTGCTATGTCGCATATAAAGAACGCTGCTGTCATTGATGGGAAGATTGTAAATATAAGAGAGTACATGCGCAAGCAGATGGGATACCAGGACAAGTATAGTGGTACCTATGAGGAAGCACAAGAGTTCGAGAGAGAACTGGATAGACGCGTGGAGGAGATGCAGGAATCCCCTCAGGCATTACTCAACTATGTTAACATAGTTGATGATCAGATCATAATACCTGGAATCAGTAACGACGCACAAACAGTAGTGGATTTCAGGCATCTGATGCTACAGACTTCACGTGACGCGTTGGGTAATACTTCAAGAGAAGATCTTTCGTTGTACAAACGCTCAATCATGTGGCAAAGCTTCTTTATGTTCAAGAACTGGATACCCAGAATGCTTGATGTACGTGCACAGTCTCTAAAATTTGTTCCAGGCTCCCAGAAGTATGAATGGGGCAGAATTCGCATGCTTGGCGATGCCTTAAGAAAAGGGGCTCTAGGCAATATCAGCAATCTGAAGTATTATTTGACAGGTAGTGCAGAGCCACTTGTAGAAATTGCAAGGAGAGCTTACAAGGAAAAGCAACGCGAATTTGTCGAGCAGGAAGACAGGCTTGAGATGAACGAAGCTGAATTTATTGATATGTACATCAAGGGGGTACGTTCTGAAGTAAAAGAGTTGTTGTTGGCCCTATCACTAATGGGTATCCTGTTGGCAGTCCGTTCAGCAGAGCCTGACGAAGGAGATCCTGAAGTAAGGGGTATGTACAAGTGGATGTTACGAGGACTTGATAAACTACAGGACGAGGTAAGCTTTTTCTACAACCCGATCTCCTTCACAAACATTGTGAATGGATCAGTATTTCCAGCGGTGCACTTGTTGGTAGAGCTTGAGCGGTTTATTGGAACGGGCATTCTAAAGGGATGGTACTACATGCTGGGTGATCGGGAATCAGAGAGATATGCAGAAGATCTTAAACCCAGTAAGTATTTATTTCGTATGCTACCTATTACAAAAGAGTTGTTAACGTATTTGGCTATATTTAACGAAGATATTGCAAAGGAATATAATATAAGAGTTCAGTCCAGGTACGGTGTGTTTAGATAAACTTTGACTAATAAGATAAATGTTTGACTAATGGGAATGTCCATACCAGGTAACTCCTGTCGTACTAATGCACGTTGTTGTGCTCCTACAACAGGAGCAGGTTGTATAATGACATTACCAGGTACGTGTGTGTACTATTCTGGTACCCGTATTACAGCGCCCGGAATCAATACAGGTGATCTACTTAATATAGTCATCAACAAGCTGGTAGCTTATATTGACGCTGTACCAACCACTGCCTCAGCAATCATACCGATAGTAAGTAGTGATTTTGAGCCAGATGGCATTACATGTCTTTTACCTGAACTGGAGGGCATAGAATTTGAGATTTTCTTAAATGATGCAAATCGCTTTGTCTATAACGAAGTAGGCAATCAGGAGTGGGACTACGAACAATTAGGAGGATTTACTATTCTCATACCAGGATTTGACGCTAATACTATAGATTATCATCTCTATATATTTCCAAGACCATGAAACACATATTTTTAGTTATAATGACTGCAATAATTAGCAGTTTTGCAGTAGCACAGCCAATTATTAACAGGACTCTTGGCACCAATACTGTCAATGATCCACGGCTTATGGCCTCGACAAATCTATATGCTCCCAGGTACCTGGACACTACAGCTGCCAATCTACAAAAGGGTATTGATACCTGCGCTGCACTGATTTTCACCTATGCAGAGAACTCATTCTGGTTCAGAGCCTGTAATCCCAAAAGGTGGATTAAAGTATTGAAGACAGGAGATGTTAGTAACATCTTTGCCAGTAATGGTCTTTCAAAAGATGGGGACACTGTAGAACTGGGTGGCACATTAAATCAGAATACAACAATTACGCAAGGCAGTAACTATCTGCGATTACAGAGCGGGTATCCTTATAAACAGGTCGAGGCGGCTAAAGAAACAGATCAGCCAGATAGTACTGGCTCGGGATATATTCTCAGAGAAATAAAACCTGCTTTTTCTGGAACCCCCGCACAAGGTATGCAGTCATGGTACGAGGGGGTGGGATTTGCTTTACAAGCACCACAGAGACCCAATGTTGTTTATACAAGAGGAATTGGGTTAACTTTTGGCGGCGGCAATCAAACCGCTGGCGTAGCTGCATGGGGCGAAGCGTGGGAATCTAACTATAGACCTGACCCAATAGGCGGAACGCCTCAGTTATATGAATATCACAAACACTTTAATACCCGGCAAGGAAAGCAAATAAGAGCAGAAAGCTGGACTATAAATGCCGAAACAAACGATTTGCAATTTTATCGAACTGCTGCGAGCTATACCCTATATGACAGCTCTCACAACGCCTATTATTCAATAGGGCGAAATATAACAAGCAAATATTCTCAATTCACATTGTTCAGCACAGCCACTGGCCCCGCACTTGGTGTACTTGTAGATAGCACGAATAAATTAGTAGATATATTGCCAAGTACCACAGGTATTCAATTAAGAATGCATACGTTTAATCTTGTTACCCTTCCGGGAAGTTTCGCTGTTGATGCGAATGGATTTTCTTCGAGTGCGCATAACGGAGAATTTAGAATAGTAAGAGCTAACACCCAAGCGATTCTTGGGCTTTATGGACAGACGCCACCAAGTGGTAGAAGAGGGTATATACTAACTGATGAGGCTACTGGATTTATGGATATTCAAACCCAATCTGGTTATGCTCAAAGATTCCTTGCTGGCAATGTCGAGAGAATGCGTATTAATTACGGCGGCGGTGTAATGATAGGAGCAACCCCGACAGCTACCAATATTTATCAAAGACAATTATTTGTCGGTGGAAGTGTAGGATTTCAAAAGGATAGTTTACCAACGAGCAATACACCCACATCCACTTTCTTAGTAACTACGGATACAGCTTCGGGAAGCAACGCAGGGCGACTAAATAAGACTCAGTTTGCAGTATCTACATATACGCCCACATTAACCAATGGGGCGAATGTTGATGCAACTGCTGTCCCCGGAACTACATGGTATTACGAAAGATTTGGAAATCGTGTTCATGTCTGGGGTATGTTAGAAGTAGACCCAACAGCTGCTGCTACTCCAACAATAGTATCATTCTCTCTTCCTTTTGCCTCAGCCCTTACTCAATACTATCAACTTGGAGGCCGAGGTACTGGAGATGCATCAGCAGGAACATATTATGGCGGATTTATACAAGGAGATGCAACAAACGATAGAGCGCAGTTTGACTTTACGAGTGGAGCTACTATTAATGCAGTATGGAATATTGATTTTTGGTATGAAATATTATAAAATCTGACATCATGGGCTTCGAAAAAATCAGGAAATCGCAGAATTTGACAGGGTATGGATTTGTATTATACAAACCAGATATACCCCTCACTACTAATATACCTCTTATCATCTTCCTACATGGTATAGGTGGTACAGGAGATGGAGAAAATAGCCTGGATAATCTGTTAAATAATGAGATTCCGGGCAATCTAAAATCTGCAGTACAAAGCACTACCCGTCCATTTTTTTTGCTGGCACCACAGGTTACTAATTACACAGGCAATGAAGTGGATGCAATGATCGCCTATTCGGCCAATCTACAGGTTAACCAGAGCAAGATCAACCTGACAGGACTTTCATTAGGTGGTGGGGGTACTTTCTCTTACATAGGCTCCTCACTTGCAAGAGCCCAGAAATTATCTACTGCTATCCCTATCGCCACAACATGGGTAAATGGTACCTGGAAGAACGTAGCAGATGCTCAATTACCCGTATGGGCATTTCATAATATCAATGACACTAATGGTGGGACTCCTGTGGCAGCTACCAACGGGATTGTAGATGCTATTAATGCAAATACGAATGCTTTTAAAGCGGTGAAGACTCTCTTTAATGCTACAGGCCATGGTGGATGGGATACAGTTTATAAAGATGCCCCTCCTATAGCTCCCAATGGTCAGGGTCTGCTCTATCCATCAGTAAGTATTTATGAGTGGATGTACATGAATTCGAAAGATGCTCCCGTAGCTGTTCCAGGATCTTCTGGTGGTACCTCTCTGAAGGCTGCAGCAGGTCCGGATCGTACAGTCAATGCACAAACTATACAGCTTGATGGCAGTATGTCAGAGAATTTCAAACCTGAGCTTAGTAGCTGGTCTGCAATATCAGTTCCTAATGGAGTAAATCTTTGGGACAGTGGACTTTTGTTTCCTAAGGGATCTGGTTGGTATATCGTAGATGCATTTATGCCGAAGGTCGGCAATTATACATACAGGCTCACAGTGAAGGATGGCAAAGGAGGAATTGCAACAGATGATGTTACAATAACTTATGCGGGAGGTGGTTCTACTACTTCTACCACAACTACCACAACTACCACTGTCATGCAATCGAAAATTGAAGAAGGAAGAGTATGGGTAAATAAGATTGGTAAATATGTATATGTGTATGAAGATGGAACAACTGAAATAAAATAGGGTATGAAATTATCATTTAGCAATGCACAAATCAATGCTCCCTGGTGGTGGAAACGCCTGGAGACTGCCGCCATTTTCTTTTTTACAGGTATGATACCTATCGTATCTCTGATACAAGGTATAAGTCCTGTACTTAAAGACAATCTGACTATAGTAATACTCCCGCTGTTAGTACTCGCCGTGAAAACAATCGGCATTATGCTGGGAGATACTACAGCACATCCTGAAAATCAGCAAGAGAAGAAAGAATTGCAACAAGCAGGTAAGGAATTACAGCAGAAGTGGGAGCAGGAACGCGAAAATAAGCCGGAATAAGTCCAATAAAAACCAAGATAATGAAAGTAGTTGCTATCATGGCCACTTGTGGCCGCCATACACTCTGTGAGCGGAGTGTACGGCTATTCAGAGATCAGGATTATGAGGGAGAGCATATCCTGCTGATATATAACAATTCCCCTATTGAACAACATCCTGGTCTGGATGCAAAAGATGTTGAGCTCGTACCAAACAAGAAAGTCCTGCTCATAAATCAGCATGTAAGTCATAGGACAGGCCTTCCTTACGAAAACCTGGGAGATATATATAATGATGCACTGAAGTATATACCTGAAGACATGGATATAGTGATCCATTGGGATGATGATGATCTATTCTTGCCCAATCATATCTCTGAAGGAGTCAAAGGAGTACTTCGTGCAAGAGAGCAGGGAAAGATTGCCTACAAACCTGCACAATCGTACTATAGACACCCGGGGGGTATCCAGCTGATGAGTAATACACTTGAACCCTCGATCTTTGTACCATTCTCCCATCTCAGAGAGCATGGGTATCATGAATCGACAAGTGATCAGCATCTTAAATGGGTAGATCCACTAGCTTATGGTGGGCAGATTCTGGTAGACGAGAAAGGTAAACCAACACTGATATATAACTGGGGAGATACCGATGTACCAACATTTAAAACATCAGGAAATGCAGGACACCCCAATAATTTTGGAAACTATCGTAATTTTAGCCAGGATCACGGAGATAGGATAATCACTCCCTGGCCTAAAGAAAAAGTTCAAAAATATTATAACCTTACATTATGAGTGGTAACATTTGCAATTACGAGCCTATTATCAATCTATCTATTCGCGATTTAAACCGGAGGCTCCGGTTTATTCATCAATATCTATGTTTCCTGTCTTCCTCTGGCGGGGGAGGAGCTGCAGCTGATGGCTTGTCTATTAGCACAGCTGGTGAAACTGTACTGGGTCAGGACGTGGGTGAAGCAGGAAGCCCAGCAGTTCTTACTTCTGTACGTGAGGTTCCCACTGGAGGGTTCAGTGTAAATTTTATAGATTCGGGACTCAGTACTGATGTATCAGCAGGAGTGATTGGTTTGCACAACGAGGATAACACATTGGTTATAAATATGAACACTAATGCAAGCACATTCATCAATTTGCGTGACAATCTCTCCAATGCTCCTTATATACAGCTTAATACCAGTAATGCATCTGAACAGGTTAATCTAATCAACTTGCAGGGATTTTTCCACATCACTAAGGATCTTACATTTGATTTCATAGTAGATGTGAACAACGCTGAAGTAGTAATAAATGGCGGTAGGTTAGGCATTGAGACTACCCCTACTGCCAGGATACATATAGGAGGCAGCTCAGGTAGTCCTGGAACAGCCCCTATAAAAATAGACGCTGGTACTTTTATGTCTCCTTCAGAAGTAGGTGGATTGGAATATGATGGAACTAATTTGACTTTTGTACGAATAGCAGACAGGGAAGATATCCTGATGGCATCCAGTGTTGCCACTGAAACTGTAACAGCTGACTCAACAATTACAGTTAATATAGGTGGAACGAATTATAAATTAGTAGCACAAGCTGTATGACAAATGAACAAGCTATAAGCACGCTCAAACAACTTTGTGATGGAGCTATTAAGATGGGTTTAATATCAAAGACAGAAGATGCTGCCCTTTTACATGAAATGTTTCTAATGATTCAAAAAAGTCTGAGTGAGCCAGATACCAATAATCATCAACAACTTCAACAGGTTGACAACTACCCGGAAGTTACTAATGGACCTGCAGAGACTGGGGTACGTAAACCTACACATTATTGATAACAACTCTTCGTATACCCCTCTCAGAGAGTGGTATAAAGAATGTGGTTGTGAGGTGGTATGCCTGGATTCAAACCTGGGACAGCTTGCTGTATACAACAGTGACTACATAAATAATTTCGAGCAGGGTTCATGGATAGCCTATACTGACTCAGATATAGAACTAAACCCTAATACACCTGAAGCCTTTATTGAAAAAATGATTCAGTTGGCCGAAAAATATAAATACGATAAAGCAGGACTGGCCCTCCGAATAGATGATTTACCAGACAGTGAGTATGCGAACTATGCTAGGCATTGGGAGAAAAGATACTGGGAGAAATCCCTGGAGACAGACGTTTATATAGCAGGGGTAGACACCACTTTTAGTGTAATAAAGGTGGGTCTCCCCTTTCAATATGAATCAATCCGAATAGCCGGCAATATGACTGCAAAGCACATACCCTGGTATCTGGACTATAATGCGCTCAGCGATGAAGAGGAATATGTGCTGACTCGTTCGAGCAATGAATTTTCAACAACAAAAAGATTTGTGGATTCACATTCACAAACTACCGGTTCTTAGTGGTTCCTCCCGGTTAATCACATCGCGTACTTATGGTGTGGTAAAAAGGTAATCGGTTTATCAAACTAAGCTATGAGTAGGGGTGAAAAGCTGGCTCGTAGTGACAAAACTGAAAAAAAAGTGGGGGCAACATCTCGAACATGATGACCCCCGACGGAGACTTAAACGGAAAAAGAATTTTCAGTTCTCCATCTAAAAACGGATGTATGGAGTGTTTGTTTAAGCCTTCTGTGGACAAAAGTACGTAAAAAGGCCACAGGAATCCGAGTTCTGTCTCCGGATGTAAATGTTCCATTACCCAAAAGCAGAAATTTTATATGAAAAAGCCCAAGGGATGGTTCGTTAATACATGGAGATTAGAGAATAGTGAGAGATCTCCGATGGAAAACAGGATAGCTAATATCCTGAAAAAGAACAGAGTAAAGTTCAAGCAGGAAATCTCTTTCTGGGAGGGAAGAAACGAACAGGGAGGATATTACGTTTTTGATTTTATAGTTCCGGGGAAAAGGGTAGTAATTGAATATGATGGGGCGAAATATCACAGCACCAAACAACAGAAAGAGAATGATGCAAAGAAATCAGATCTTGTTAGAAGGTCGGGATTTGCGTTGTTGAGACTTAGCAGAAAACATATCTCTGCCTTGGAGAAGACAATATTAAAATTCCTGAAGCATACTACTCCTCCAAAACCAAGAACAAAGGTTAGAGGATGGGAAAAATGTCCTTATGAACAGACTATGGATTATAAAAGGAGATCCCGAGAAGCCCTCAGGCGCGTCAAAGTAACTATAGACGACTGGGCAAAGTAGGGGCTCTACGTCAAGTCGCTAAAAACCAAGCATATATGAATAGATGGGACATCATTAATCACTTCATTACAAAGTATGATTACAAATCATACCTGGAAATAGGATATTTTAAAGGCTGGTCATTTGATAATGTAGATTGTGCTCATAAGGTAGCAGTAGACCCTAATCCTTCCAAAGATATCCGGCAGGAAAGAATGCCAGCTGATTCTATAGTACATACCTTCTGGAGGGAGCCTGATCAGCCTACAAAGGCGGAGGCCATATTCAAATGTACTTCCGACCAATATTTCGAGAGAATAAACGAGATCCAGAAATACGATATAGTATTTATTGACGGTCTTCATGAAGCAAGTCAGGTATACCGGGATATTCAAAATGCCCTCGCGCACCTCTCAGAGAATGGCACTATAGTGCTTCATGATATGAATCCGCCCACTTACCAGCATACTACTACAGGAGATCAGGGTGGCAACTGGAATGGAGATTGCTACAAAGCTATACTCCGGTATGGAGCAGCTATACCTTTTGAGTATTATACTATAGATACAGACTGGGGAGTTGGTGTAATAAGACCCCTTCAGAATCCTGGTCCGGCGGCAGGAGGTAAAGCATTTCAACTCAATATGGCCCATGTCAACTTTGAGCGTGCTCAGGAAGATTGGGATTACTTCGATAATCGAAGGACAGAGTTAATGAATATTATATCGGTAGAGGAGTTCTTAAAAAGGGAGGAAGAGCATGCGACAACTTAGGATCATTACAGCTCAACCCAACGATCTTTACTTCGTATGGCAGCTCAGGGTGCAGCTTCATAATCTCCGTAAGTATGGTCTCTCAGAGAACTATACAGCACTCATCTGGAAACATAGCAATAGAGAAGGAGGAAGAACCTTTGCTGAAGAATGGGGAGGGCTAATAGGAGATTATCCAGAAGCAAATTTCGTATTCATAGAAGATACTACCGGGGAGCTTCCACGTCTTATCCAGCAAACAGGCTATATACCTCTGCTCAGACCATGGCTCCTTGCCAAATACTTCGAAACTGCGTCCTCTCTGAGAGAGAATGCAATTCTATATATGGATAGTGATGTAATATTCACCAAAAAGCCTAACTTCGATAATCTTCTGGGTGACGATACATGTTACCTGAGTGATACTCGTAGCTACATCGCTGCTTCCTACTTCGATAGCAAGATTAAGGACGTTCTTCCTCAAAGGCTTGATTCCTATAAAAAGATTGATGTATTAGGTGACCTGCTCAAAGAGTTCGGTGTTTCACGTGAAACAGCTGTTATGAACGAGCAAGGGTCTGGTGGTGCACAGTATCTCCTGAAGAACATAGATGCTCAATTTTGGCAGGATGTATTCAAAGGTTGTATAACAGTCAGGTTGAATTTGAGGAGCGTAAACAAGCGTTTCTTTGAGAATGAGGACAAAGGTTTCCAATCCTGGTGTGCAGATATGTGGAGTATTCTGTTCAACCTGTGGAAAAAGGGTATGAAGACAGAATGCCCACCTGAAATGGATTTTTGCTGGGCCACAGATAAGATAGAGAAGTGGGATAAAGTACAGATATATCATGATGCAGGAGCATCTACCCGGCCAGTAGAGGAAGGGCATATGCTCTTCCATAAGAGGGATTTGCCTTATGTGAATAATGAGAAGACACCCTTTGAAGATGATTTGAGTTTTGTTTCAAATGAGTATTGCTCGAAGAATTATGTGGGTGAGATACAAGAAGCAAGACTTGATATGTACAAGATCTTCGAAGCTCCCATGGAGCAGATAGGTATCGAAGTACGACGAAGAGGACAAAATCAAAATTAAATATATGTCTACAAGAAGAGACCCGAGGCTAAGAGCCTTTGTCAAAGTTGATAAACTTGGGCAGGTCGTCCCTGGAACTCTCATCCTTCGCTATAAAAAGCCGGAAGGTGGAAGGGGATTCTATTGGTTTGAAATTAATGCCAATGAATGTTGCACTCCTGACATCAACAACTTCTCCTTTGCAGAATTGGGTGGTCAGAATGGTACACTGACTATTGATGTTAATGGTACAACAGTTGTTACCAGTACAACTACTGAGACAGGTACATTTACTGCGACACAGGGCAACTTCATTGAAGCTACTGTAGCAGATGGTAGCACTTATCGTACTGTCACAGTAACGAATGTGGCAGGAGATGTGGTATGTACAGATGCATCGCAGACTGCTGCGATCACCTGTTCGTTCACTGCGGAGCCTTTCCAGACCTATACAGTTACAGCTACTGTAGGACCTACAACTACTACAACAACCACAACCACCACCACTACTACCACAACAACGACCACTACGACCACTACTACGACCACCACAACTACAACTACAACAACCAGTACAACAACTACAACTACAACTACACCATAGTATCGTAATTAAAAGGTTATGAGGGATAAAGCCATGCACGGAGAACACAACAACGACGGAAGTCTGTATATGACTTTACTTACTGTATTTCTGTACTTAATTGCACGCCTTTCACTAACTGAGTGGGCAGCGATTGCTACAATATTTGCTGCTCTCTCTACAATGGCATACAACCTGTACAGGATGTTCGGTCTTAAAAAGAAAAAAGATGAAGAGACTTGAGGGGATTGGGAAATTATTTATACTTGCAACAGCCATAATCATAGTTCTATGGTTGCTGTTGGATGATACTCGTTGCAATCGGACCTCTTCCCTCTCTGAGAAGCCCATGAAGGATGCAATAATAAAAGCATTAGATTCAGCTCAACAGCGATGGAAAGAAACAGAAGATTCACTAAAACAAACAACCTACCTTATAGTAAAGAAAGCAGATTCACTAAAAGTCTTGAAATATCAGGTGGATAACCGGCTAAAGGTCTATATAGATCGGTCAGCCGAACTGGCTGCCGAAGTCATAAGAGCCCGATTGGCAGGGAATAATATTGAAGCTCTGGACAAATGCGATAGCTTGTCTGATATAGTGACAAGGTTGAAGTTTAGCTTAGCCTATCAGAAACGGGTTACAGATAGCTTACTTCAGGCAAAGGATCAGTTAGTCCAGGTTGGTGAAAACCGTCTTGCTACAGCTCTCAGTTTCAATAGCAAGATGCGTAAGTCGCTGGATTCTATAAGTATACTTTATGATGATCTTGACAGACAATACGTGAAGGTTGCAAAGAAGATATCAAAGAAATATGCACTTTCGCTTTCAGTAGGTTATGGAGTAGGTACTAAGGCTGAGCCCCAGCCTTTTGTAGGTATAACATTTGGTAGAACCTTAATACGATTTTAAATGGCGATACTTCCCAGCGCTCCTAATGGTGGAGAGCTTACCCCCGACAAAGTCATATCCAGGCTGTTTTATTTCCATTCGCAGGCACACTTCAACCATCTGCAGACAAGGAGTTTTGCTGAGCATAAAGCGCTGGACGAGTTGTATACAGGTCTGGAAACATTCAAAGATGAAATAAGTGAGCTTATACTGGGTTATGTCGTCCCTAAAAGGATTGGAAAATTCGAGAATATAGCTATCCGTACCGATATGAGCAATGATCAACTGCTAAATGCACTATGCAAATTTGCAGATGATCTGTATGACTATGGGGAGATGACAAAATGGTGGGCTTTATCTAATAAAGCAGCAGATTTGAGCGGACTTGGGTATAAGGTGAAATATCTATTAACTTTGCTGTAGTGGAACTCTACAAAGTCGGATTCCCTACGCTTCTCTCTGAGAATGAGCAGACATATTTTCGATATCTGGAAGGTGTCATCTCCTCTATAGATGAAGGTTCAGTAGGTCAGGTCACTAAAAGGATTGAAGGTATATCTGTAAGGATATGTCCTGCGTCGCCCCAGTTCCTGGCTCCCGTATTACAAGAGATAAAAAGGTTACATTCATTACTGGGTATCCAGGTAGAGTTCTCCAAAAGCATGCGTGCAGGACGTAATATTTTCTTCAACATAAACTTTCAAAACCAAGAAAATGGGCAGAGTGACACTCAATCAACAGCAGCGAAGTAACAATCCCTACAGTTCAGAACGTTCCTACAAATGGGATCCAACCGATGTTTTCGAGATGACAGGTATGCAATTTGCATCTCTTTATCATGCACTCAATCAGGCAGTCATGGAGAAAGGAGGTGCTTCCATCCAACTGACATATGAGGCATATACTGTAATTATGGATCTCATGAAACGAGGTATCGAACAGGGAGTAATCCTGGAAGCAAACACTTCCCAAGTAATTGCCAGTGAGGTAGCTTCAGGTATGAAGGAGGTGGAAGGCAAGGTAAAGACGCTATTTGACAAATAAAAATGGCCCCGCTACACACTGCGGGGCCTTCTACCTAAAATACGAACCATACGAGCTTCTTATTGTCCAGATGCAAGCGCCGAACTCATTGTGTAAACAGTGGAGCTGGGGAGTAGCTGATCCTGATCATGATCATGTACTACATTAAAAGATGAGGTCATGAACTGCGGAGCAACTCTCTGTTTTTCCTCTTCCATCCAATCCATATTTACTCCTCTGGTTTTGGCTCTCACTTTCCTTTCCCAGTCCTGCTGACTTGTGTTTTTCACGGCTTGCGCGAGCTGTCCTCTCAGGCCCCCAGCAGGTGGGGCAATTAAAAATTTCGGATGATGATATCAATGTCATCCGGATTGGTCGCTTTCTCCTCAGGGATCATCCTGGTGATCTTGAATATAGCATCCCGCTCGTTGCGCGCCAGCATGGTAGTGGGCTCAATAATCATCTCTGCTCCTACAAACTCTGTCTTGCCATCCTTCGTCTCTTTTTTATGCAGGATTACTGCATACTGAAATAAACTGAACTTGTTCATACTTCTTGATTTTTAAATGTATAATTAGGAGGTTAGTTCATCGGTTGCTTCTAATTGCTTATCCGAAAATATATGTAGAACTCCTCTGTCATCCTCCACTACATATCTTACCTTGCCCGAAAGCTTGGTAAATACTGCTACAACAACACCTTCAAAGGTGTAATCCCCTCCTACTTTCCTCACTGTCTGCAAGCGGCTGAATTTATCTTCGCCCATCATGGTTTTAATTCTCCGTTTTGATGTTTGAGTAATAACTCTTCGTAAAGCGCCTTTACTTTTGGCAACCGGTCTATATCTCTGTGAATCTGGTCATGTATCGTCCACCCCACAAGTACAATGTTCCACGTGGAATATTGGTACTGAGGGTATATCTCTTTAGGTAGCACATGATGGAAATTGAAGGTACGGGGGTCATATATAGCATCCCCTGTCTCATAGCATCTTCTCTGCTCCTTTCTCAGAGAGCCCCAGAAGGATGCAAAGAATTCCTTCATGGCATTCACCTCCCGATTGGCTTTGCCTCTTCTTTCCTTCCGTCTTTTACTGTATTTTTTGAGTGGTGACTTCTTCATGTATTTTCAAGTATATCTATATCTGTGATAGACAGTTTACTTACAATAGAGCCCATAGTCAGGCCGCACATCATCAGGTATTCTTCGTACTCCGACCCATCTATCCACTCCTCTGAGAGTCGGCGCTGGGTATCTCTGAGATACAGCAACGTTCTTTCATCTAGGCCCCATTGGGTGGCAAACTCTTTAATTGTCATATTATGGATTTATGATTATTGCCACGGAGTCATATATGGTGATACTGCCAGTCCACTTATTTGTGCTGGCGATAGGGAGTTCAGTCGACATGTATGCCGAATCTTTTATATAGCCAGTTATCTGAAGCTCTCCTTCCAGGTAGTACCGAACTTGTATCTTGCAAGAGCAGATATGCTTCGGTTCACTTACAGGCTTGAGCATAAGGCAGCTCAGGACCACAGCGAAGATTTTCATTGTAAGAGTTTTTCTTTGATAATCTGATGTAGCTCAGCTGCCAGTAAAGGATTATCCTCTAATAACTGGTGCATATTTTTGTCTCCGTTAGCTATATTTTCATCCTTGTATTTAAACCATGAACCAGAGCGCATCAATATACCGAGCTCTTCTCCAAGATCCATAAGTTCAAAGTTGGTATCTACTCCTGTTCCAAAATTTATTCGAAAACTCGCCTCACCAAATGGAGGGGCAAGTTTATTCTTGATTACCTTACAGATCGTCTTATTAGCCATGGCCTCTTTGGTCTCCGTATCCTTAATCACGCTCTTGCTTACATCAATACGCATATGCGCATAGAACTTCAGTGCATGCCCACCATTAGTGGTCTCTGGGTTGCCGAATATAAATCCTACCTTCTCTCTGAGCTGAGATATATATACAACCAGTGTATTGCCATAGGCTGCTGCATTCACAATTTTTGGCACAGTCTGACTCATTAAACGAGCATGCAATCCAATAGCACTTTCAGCTGATGAACTCGTCAATACCTTCTTCGGTAGCAGTGAGGTCTGTGAGTCAAATATTACTACCCCAAGTTCCCTGGTCCTCATGAGCCTTTCGGCTATATCATAACATCTCTCCCCACCATGTTCATCCAATTGTCTTATCATTAAAGCATCTGTATCTATACCAAGATTTTGCGCATATTTCTTGTCAAAACTTTCCTCACCGTCTACAAGGAGGCACTTTAATCCCATATGTTGCGCATTTGCAATGGTCTGTAACATTAATGTACTCTTCCCACTCGATTCCCAACCCTTAATCTCTACCACCTTACCTCTTGGTAGACCTCCTATTCCCGTCGCCTTGTCAAGTGTCAACGATCCTGTCGATATTACCTCTACTCTCTCTCCTCTCTGAGAGGAGCTAATTACTGTGCCAACCCCAAATTCCTTTTCACATCTATCTAATTCTTTCTGTAAGGCTGTTCTGGCTTCTGTCATACTTTCTGATTGTCGTGGCATGTTATTTTTTTGATAAAGAAAAAATAACCTCCTCAATCAGGAATGATCAGGAGGACTAATCATTAAAAATGAAGAATACCTACTTCGAGTCTTTCATGTATATGTTGAACCTATCCCACAGATCCCTCAACTTGGGTGAATTCACCATATTTCTTGTGAACGTTCTCCTACATCTCGATGGAGTTCCTATTCCTCTACATCCTGTATATGCTGCAAGGTCCTTAGCACGTAACCCTGATTCGAGTCCATATTTATAGAACAGGCCACGTGCTTCAACATAACTTCTGCTTAATGATGGAAAGGAATGTTTTACTCCAATTCCAGTGAATTCGCGTACATTCGCTGCCAGATCTCTGACACGCTGCTCCCGGCTCTCAATTCTTCTTATAGCACGCTTCCAGACTTTTATTTTAACGCTCATCTGCCGACGGCGATTGATATAGGTCTGAGTAACCTCTTTCAATTGCTTCTCGATATCTTGTCTGCGTTGTTCATATATATTAATCAGATGTTTGTACTCGTTCTTTGTTCTTGCCATCTGCCAGGTTTTTTTCCAGTACTTCAAACGCTTCCATAAAAGCAAACAACTCTGCATTTTTTCTCCCTGTGCCTACCCTGGATTCCCTCTTCATGCTATTGTAGTAGCAAAAAGTACCTGGGTATTCCGGACGATCAGTAATACATATCCGACAGTCCAGATCGTCAAATACGTCATACAACTTTCGGGGATCGAACATGATAACTGACATAACAACCTTACTCATTGCACTGCTATGAGTCATATCTGCACCCAGCATCTTCAACCCCTTTGCTATATCGTTGTTCTTCAGGAACCATTCTTCCACGGCCCTCAGAGAGAGCGGAAATCTTTCCTTTATAAAGTCATAGTCCAACGACAAATATGATTTGTCCATATAATTATTTTTACCTTTTATCCATTTTGTAGATATCTAACTTCTCAGCTCCATCAATGTCTGGTTTGCTCCACATCTCAGCCTCTTCGTCCAGCACTATACCCACTTTCTCTTCCCAATAATCTCTGATGGATTGAGTCTTGTCAAATATGTGATATGCCAGTGACATTTCTGTCACTGACTTGCCATCCTCATTTTCTATCTTCACTGTTTTTGGAAAAAGTAACATATACTTCTTCCTGAACTTTGAGTACTTACCTTTCAGGAACATCTCAAACTCCTTCATGTACTCTTCTGGAATCTTATAAACTATAACAACATATCCTCCTGCATAATCATAATCCTCAATAAGCAACTTCGTGCGTTTATATTCCTTTTCCAGGAATACCTGGAAAGCATCCATTTCTTCTGGTTTGAATAGCAAATAGAGTGATGCATCATAATGTGGTTCGTGATTCACATCGTCCAGATATGCCTCCATAAATCCGTAACTAAGTATATCTTTTCGCTGTAACCCAATGGCTGGCAGCATAAAAATCGTGGAGCATGTAAACTCCATCGAACTCGCGTCTTTTATACCCATTCGATATTGGTTTAGCGTTACTGAAAAGGCTGAATACGTACAATTCCTCCTGCAGTGTGGTTGTCCTTACTGATGCTCCAAATTCCTGTCTCTTCGTGCCATATTAAATCCTGAACTGCCTTAATAACACCTGGGTAATACTTACCTCTTATAGTAAACCCCCGCATTCCTTGATGAAAATTCTCCTGGGTCGTGGCATAAATCAGCGGGTTCTTGTAATTCGAACTATCTGCCACGATGAAAGAAGGATAATGAACCTGGTAATCTGCGATCTCCGGCTGGCTGAGCTTCCATTCCACCACCAGGTAGAAATACACTGCCATCTGGATGTAATACTTGTACTTGAAATAATTGTGCAGGAACTCACCTTCGTTGTCCCAGGCTGTTTTTAGATCATAGATATAAATACTTCTTAGCTTGTGATCAATAACCAGTTTATCAATCAGGCACTTCAGAGGAAAATCTGATCCTCCTATCATTGCGCCATCCATCTTTCCTATAATAGGAAATTGATTATATACAGCTACAGTATCTCGATCCGTTTCCAGGGTCATGATATACTTGGTCACATCATTGCTCATAAGTTCTGCCACAACACGTTGGGCATTCTCCAACATAGAGGCTTCAATAATCGTCTTTCCAAAAGCTTCTCTTCTCTGTCGGTAATACATCTCCAATTCAGTGCCCAAAAATTTCTGAGTCGCCACTTCTAAACTATCACGCTTAAAATCAACAACATTTCCATTTCTATCGAACTTACATCTATTATACGCCTCAGTAATAATATCCTCAATATGCATAGTCACTTCTCCTCTCTCAGAGAGGCATGAAAAGGTAATCTTTACCATCTCATCAACAAATTTCCCATACTGTCCGGTAGGGACCTGAGTGACTGCCACTGCAAATTTCTCCTCAAACAGGGAAGGGGTGAACTGTAAACAGTCTACCACATTCCCAAATACCAGGTAGGGAGATTCTTCTTCCTTTACTGGCTCTTTCAATATATATTTCTTGTAATATTTCTTCCTGTCTTCCAGGAAGTCCTTGAGGGTTGAATAGGAATCAATCTCAAGTGCCCTGTATTCCCGCTCTGTCATGAAGATTTGATTTCATAATAAGGTTGAGCCCATCCTGCCCCATAGTCTATTCCTTTGCAAAAAGCTCTTGCTTCTTCTATTGTATCAAATTCGTATATATCAATTTGTATATCTCTATCTGTCACCTCTGAGAATCCATGCTCTTCTATGTGCTCAGCTGACTGGCGATCAGGTGCTACATACACTTTAAAGCTCATTAGAATTCGTTCAGTTTTAAACTTTCTGCTATTTCTGTTTCTCCTATCTTCGCAAAAATTCCGTGCATATCATTCCTAACTGCATCTGCCTCAAGCACTCTAATATCTTCTGGGTTTTCTGAATCCCAGTCTACAACTGTATATTCAATAGGAGAGGAAGCATACACTCCAATTACAACCCCTCCTCTTACTTCAATAACAACTTTTGTCATGGTTTAAAAATGATTTTGCAGTCATCGCCTGGATGACAGGTAACGTGGTAGCTTTCACAATCACTACAATAATAAATTCCTGCTTTCTTACATTGCCTGCTTTTGTGGATCAATAGGTATTTCAAATGCTTATAAGCGTGAAATGTTGTCTGGTGTTTGATCTTTTGGCACATCTGGTAAGTTTTTGCATTTAACATATGCTTCTATCAGCTTGACAAAATCGCACCACATCATAGTCACCAACTGATTTTCGGCATGGTACCCATCTAGTTTCTGGATGAGTATTTTTGGATAGTTATGTACAGGATCCCTCGTGTCGAACGAGCCTGCCAGGTCAGCCTTCATTTTCGCGAATATCCTATCCGGACGTGTGAAGTTTTTCCTATATCCTCCTTTTACCTGTACATTGAAAGGAATTCCTGAGAGATCTATGCCACAATTGTCCAGAAGCCTCGATGCGAGTCTGCTGCTTTTACACATTGGATAGCCAAGCTCTTTGAACTTGTCTATATATTCATATTCCGTACGATTGCCTTTACTGCGCGAGTAGTTTGAAGCCCTCTTTTTGGGAAGTGGGTCTAAAGCCATCTGGTTATAGTTTAAAGAAGAAAGGTAGACAAAAACTGTCTACCTTCCATAAAAACATGCTTGATTATTCTCAAAATCTGGTACTATGTAATGGGTGTCAAGTTGTCGCCCTGATCCGTTTCGCTGTACTTTCGAATATTTCATCCATTGCTGCACGCTTCTCCTTCAGAGAGGCCAGTTTGGATGTAACCATTGGTGTTCCGAGATATTCCATAATATCCTTAGCGATCAATATATCTCCCTGATGGGTATTCATCATCCCTTTTACTATTTGTGCGACACGCTTATGTTCTTCAGAATATATCTCTCTGGATATGCACAGTTTTACCTGCGTAATATTGGAGATTCGGGCGTTTTTCACTGCAGTTGCCACGAATAGTATCTTCACTTTCTTTCGCGGGCTTATATAAGCCAGGAAACCCTTCCCTACCAGGTATTGCTTATCTCCCTGCATAATAAGGATTGGCACTCGTGCACCATCCAATATCTCTTGTAACTTCGATCCAGAAACAGCTCTATGCTGGAACTGGGCTTCTGTACAATAAGAGATATGAGATTCCGAATGTACACGTTGTCCGTTAACTGTTGCACGCATAATAAAGGGTTCTTCCTGGCTGCTTCTGTTAACATGAAAAGTCAGTTGTTCTTTTGGGGAGTATTGGTAATTGTTATTCGAAGCGAATGTATTAGTTACCAACTGATCCCGAAATTCAAGCGTTGTCATTTGTTGCTAAATTTAATGGTATAAGATATTCATACATGAATGGCACTCTCCTGGGCGGCCCACTTATCCAATTGGTAGTAAAACTTACCATCAGAGAAGCAATCATAGCTGCTGCATGAGAAGTTTGCTTGAATGTACAGTCTCCTTCGACTGCCTGCTCATCATCAAATAACCATTCTTCCTTATATTTCTGCATCATCTCAAGTTTGTCACCAGGGATATTAAAGATCTGCATCTGCTCAGCTAACAACCTACCATCCTGGAAGAAGCATTCCTTTCTTCTGCTCTCAGAGAGTCCCAGAACATATTCTTCCCATTTGGCAAAGGCCAGCTTCCTGGCATCCATGTTATCGAATCCACAGAGTGTGATATCAGACACTACTGCTGCTTCATCATATACACCATAGGTATGTACGACTGTATCAGGAGAGAGCTCAGCAATCAAATCTTTAATTGCTTCAGCTTTGTTCTTCCCAATATCCTTTTTGCGGGCCATCTGACCAGTTAGGTTATGCTCCTCATAAATATCCATATCGAAGGTATGCAGGCTACAGCCAACACGGGCCAGCATAACACTCAGCCAGCTGCCTATACCACCCTGCCCCAAGACGAGAACTTCCTTCTTGTGCAATTTGGGAAACCATTCTGCTCCCTTCACTCTATTGTACTGTGGTTTTACTTCGCTCATACAGTTGGTGTTAAGTATTTGGTGAATACATCTATCATACGTTCAGTGAAATTGGGATACTTGTCTTCATACAGATCAAGGAGATCAAGACAATCGTAGATTGTATCATCAATTCCATCGAGCTTCTGATCATTAGGGAAGACTTCCATATACAGGTAAGGTAACTTATCAGATATCTCTGCGAAATATTCGTCATTCTTTTTGTCACGCCATATATCACCTACGACCTCTTCGAGAGTTTCTTCGATTTTTCCATTTGCGCCTTTGTCCATTTTGAGCAGCTTTATCAGGAAGTCCACGCTTTTTCTGTTGAGTGGACGACTGGCGCGTTTTCTTCTCCATGCGATGCCTCCTTTTTTTTCTGCTCTCGTCTCTGGTATTTCTTCTTCTGAACTATCACCAAACTCTGATGGCATATTTATTACCGGCGTTTCTTCCTCTTCCTCAGGCCCACCAAATAATCTACCATTGTAAGTAGAGGTATTATAAGAGGTGCCATAACTCCCGTAGGTGCTCTTTCTATTAGCCTCCCTGCGAGCCTCGTCTTTTTCCTCTTGCTTTTCCAGAGCTTGTTCTATCTGATTTACTACCTCAGGAACTTCCATATCACAGTTATATGCATATACATATGTTGTCTGATTCTTGGTAGTCATATGTTTCTCTTTGGGTTGACCATCAGTACCTTTGAATATCATAGATGCTTTGGTTTCTGAATCTACCTGTGCTCTGAAGGCCACCTTACCTACCATCTCATTCTTATTATTCACGATAAGAGAGAAGTAATAGTTGTGAAACTCGGAATTTTCAATAAGCTCATCATCATCTGTCCCAGAGAAGAAACTACCCATGGAATTATGAGAGTGGATATGGCCCTGTCGCATTACTCGAAGATCAGATCTTTGCATGAGGAACTGGATGAAATCAGGATCTCCTGTTTCATATTCTGTATAAGTAGCACTTCCAATATCCTGCAGATATAATTCTTCTGCTGTTATAGCGAAATCTGGCTCTCCAAACTCTCCTGTCACACTATAAAATAGGGTTCCAGACCATTCAACCCTAGGTAGCCTCCCGCACAGGGTCATGGTTTGTAACTGTAGCTTCTGGCTTATCTCCACTGGTATCGTTGCTTCCAGTGTACGCATAGTCAAGCGCGGTTGTTGTGAGGTCTGCGCTGATCTTTTTGCATAGTTGCTCGATGATCTTTGGGTTCGCATATTTGGTACCTTTTAGGTTTTTTTCGTTATCAATTATTTTGATCTTTATATCCTCTCCTCTGAAATGAAGAACTGTTTTATTGGAGACAGACAAATTACCTGTGTCAGGACTGAACTTATAATATATACCAGTACTAT
>Ga0075420_100000531_pt1 | contig 30562 bp, 26 predicted proteins | sample SoiMetdeltSBSDD4_FD_75296 | JGI IMG/M metagenome (GOLD analysis project Ga0075420, IMG submission 75296) | Bulk soil microbial communities from a Populus tree surrounding site in Tennessee, USA - Soil MetaG P. deltoides SBSDD4 | ecosystem: Environmental > Terrestrial > Soil > Tree plantation...
CGTTGATGCTGCTCGGTGCAGCGATCGGGATTATGGCACCGCTCGGCGCTGCGGGACGCGTGGAACCCATTCAGGCTCAGAATCAGGCGCCGCCGCCGCCCGGAGGGTTCCGCATCATCGGCAACATTTATTGGGTGGGCGGCGAGTATGGCTCCTATTTGATCACGACTCCGCAGGGCCACATACTCCACGACACGGGCACCAATGAGATGCACGACGTCATCGTGTCAAACGTCAAGAAGCTGGGGTTCGACGTCAAGGACATCAAAGTGATCATATCGAGCCACGCGCATTTTGATCACGTCCAGGGACATGCGGCGATGAAAAAATTGACCGGAGCGCAGGTCATCGCTCTCGGCGGCGATGCCGCGGCGCTTGAAGCCGGTCAGGACAACTCCGCTGGGGGATTCCGCGGCATGGTGGCGGTCCACGTCGATCGCGTCATCAAGGACGGGGATACGATTTCCCTGGGCGGCGTGACCTTGCGCGCCCTCTGGGTGCCGGGGCATACGCAGGGGGCCACGGTGTGGATAACCACCGTCTCAGAAGGCGAGAAAAACTATTCGGTCGCATTCCGCGGCGGTGAAACTCCTAACGCGGGGGTTCAACTCATCGGCAATCCCAGGCACCCCAAGGTTATCGAAGATACCAAGATGACACTTCAAAGGATGAAGGCGCTCCAGCCTCCAGACCTCTTCCTTCACAATCACCGGCAGAACCTCGGTCGTCCGTTGAACCCCGCGCTCCCCGTCAATCCGCTCTGCGTCACGTGCATGGACACCGAGGCGTTCAAGGCGATGGTTGCGAACGCCGAAAAGTCGTTCGCAGAGAGAGTCCGCGAAGCGGAGGCGCAACAGAAAAAATAGGTTCTTTCACCTCGATGTACTCCACAGGAGGATACGCAGCTTTAGCAAGGGTGAAGGTTCACCGAACACTCGTTATGCAACAGTCCCTCCGAGCGGCAGGACACAGCGTCGAACGCTCCGAAGAGTTTCTTGAGCAGTCACGTCGACTAATCGAGCAGCTTGAGGAATGCCACGATGTCCTTCTGGTCGTCCGGCGTCAGTACGATCAGCCCGCCGCTCACAAAGGCGAAGAACTCGGCGTAATGTGACGCCACCTCCTCAAGCGTCCTGGCGGAGTTGTCGTGGAAGTACGGAGCCGTGTGTCTGATACCTCGCAGCGGCAGGATCTTGAACGCATTGATATGTTCGAGCGTCGGATCATCGAGAACGCCCGTTACCATCGCGCGCCCGAGATCGGGGCTGGGGATTCGAACCTCCTGTGGAGTACCGGCATTGAAGACGAACACCCGGACTGGGTTCTGCGCCCTGTTAATCTCTGATACTCCTACGCTCAGGAACCGCTGGCCCGCCGGAATGGGAAATGGAAATATGAAATCGTCGGCGAACTCGTTTGTTTGGTTCAGGAGCGGTCCGCTGTGGCAGTGTGAACAAAGTCCTGGCTTGAAACCAGCGCTCGGATCCGGCGCCACATCCTCAAAGAAGTGACGGCCCCGCTTTTCCGACGGAGTGTTCCCGGCCGGTAGCGTCGGCGGGGGACCGCCACGCGAGAAGGCCTCCAGCGCCGGTGACGTGAAGAACCGGTTGGATTTCTGGAACTTCGCGATCAAGTCCAATTGGGCGGGCGACACCCCCGTTCCCTGCGCATGATCGGTGATTGCGCCCAGCGCCTGCGACTGCAGGCTCTGTTGCCGGCCGTCGAGCATCAGTATTGGATCGAGTGCAGGAGTGTTGAGCGTAGTTGGAATTCCACGCCTCACGGTCACGTGCGTCGCCTGCGGATCGTCGAGCAGCGTGACGTTCGGGTGAAGCGGAATGCTCATCAGAATCGTGGCGCTCTCGAGCATCCGCGTCACGCCGTTGCCGGCTCCATCGTCGCTTCCGTCATGAACGAATAACGGGTCATCGGGGTCACTCGTGAATCTCCGTTGAGCGTCCCGCGGCGACACAGTACCGGTGTCTTTGCCATGACAGGTGGAGCACGTGCGGCCGTTGCCGCCGAACGTCTCGCGCTCGAACAGGCGGCGCCCTTCCTGGAAATCCGGCGCTTCCCCCGGTCCGGGGAACTGGCCCGCCGCCGCCGCGACGGGAGGTTGCATTCCCAGCTGCCGGAGTTCCGGAACGACGGTGGACTGTTTTTCGGACCACGCCTGGTACACGACGGTCCCCGACGAGCGTCCCTGCGGATCGTTATGGGCCGACACGTTTGCCAGCGCCGCAGACAACACCGCCACAAACAGGAATCCACACGTAGGAATCGTTGAACGTGTCATGCTTCACCTCCACGTACAACGAGATCAACGTTGGGGCAATGCAGATCGAACGATGCCTGGGAAAAGAGATGGCCAATTAGAAAACGGCACCGCGCCGCGTGAGGCAGCGATCGAACTCCGCGCTCTCCTTTTGATACTGAGGCTCGCGACTGCCGTGCGGAACAAATAAGAGAATCAGGAGACCCGCGAGCATCTCGAGTCCGGCTACGACATAAAGGCCCGATGACGTCGTACCGGTCACATCTCTGAGCCACCCGATCGCAAACGGTGCCACCCAGCCGGAGAAACTGCCAATCGAGTTAATCAATGCGATACCGCCGGCGGCTGCGCTGCCTGCTAACAACATCGGCGGGAACTGCCAGAAAGATGCGCCAGCGGTCACCGGTCCGAACACCATGCTTGGAACGGCGGCACTCGCGTTCGGCTTCGACGTCCTTGGAATCTGAACTATCTCAAGCCAGGCTTCTTTCCAGCAGCCAGCAGTGAGATCGATTCACGAATGCGCCTGGCGCGCGTGTCCGCTCGCTTCGCGGTACGAATCCACACGACGAAGTCACGGCGGTAGGTGGGCGCCAGCTCCGGGTCGCGGCGCGCCTCGCAAACCATGTCTTCGTAGAACAAAGACCCGCGCCAGATCAAGCAGGCCGATCGGGCAATGACCGCAGACACGATGTGAACGGGTCGCCGAAGCGCTAGCGCGACGGTGGAAGCGCGAAGGTGGACAGTCTGTCCCCGTTCTCCTATTGACATCGCAAAGGAGCGTACGGATACTCCTATGTCGTGGCCAAAGGAGAGGGCGGGGCGATGTCGCGGGTCGACGTACTGCAGGGCACGCTCGACCTGATGGTCTTGCAGACGCTTGACACTCTCGGCCCGCAGCACGGCTACGGCATCGCCCGTCGCATCGAACAGATCAGCGAAGACGCGTTGAAGTTGAACGAAGGCACGGTGTACGCGTCGCTGATGCGCCTCCTCCATCGCCGCTGGATCTCAGCGAGCTGGGGCAACTCCGAGAACAACCGAAAGGCGCGCTTCTATGCCATCACGAAGGCCGGCCGCCGACAGCTCACGGCCGAGACCGAGAACTGGGAGCGAATCTCCTCTGTGATGGCGCGCCTCCTCCAGCGGGCGGGTCAGCACTGATGTGGAGTGCCATCGTCGCGTTCGTCTCGCGCCTGCGGTTCGTCTTCGTGCGCACGCGTGTAGACGACGAGACGCAGCTGGAGTTCGAGACACATCTCGAGCTGCTGACCGAGAGATACATTCGCTCTGGCATGACGCCGGACGACGCACGGCGTGTCGCCAGGCGGCAGTTCGGAAACCGGTTACTGGTCCGCGAGGAGATTCATCACATGAACGGCCTCGGGTGGGTAGAACAACTGGCAGTCGACGTGCGTCACAGCCTCAGGCTGCTCATGCGGGCTCGCGGATTCACGATCGTCTCGATCCTGACCCTTGCGCTCGGTGTCGGTGCCAATGCGGCTGTATTCAGCGTCGTCAACGCAACGCTCATCGAACCGCTGCCGTTCAAGGAGCCGCAGCGTCTGGTCGCGATTTTCGAGACGGCGCGACGAGCAACAGTGGAGCGGCGCGCGGTTTCGTACCCGAACTTTCGCGACTGGCAGCGCGAGGCGCGCAGCTTGGAGGCGATGTCGGTGGTTCTCCGTGGCCAATTCACGATGGCAATCGGCGACGTGCCGGAGCGTCTCTACGGCGAGCTGGTATCTGGTGGCTACTTCGACGTGCTCGGGATTCGCCCGATGCTCGGGCGTGGCCTCACCGCGCGGGACGACGCGCCTGGCGTTCCGCCTGTAGCGGTCATCAGCGACGCGCTCTGGATGCGTGCTTTCGGACGCGACCCACGGATCATCGGCCGCGGCGTCAGGATGGACGGCGAGCTGTACACCGTCGTGGGCGTCATGCCGCCCGGGTTCGGCGGCATCATTGACGACGCCGTCGTTTGGGCGCCGATCGAGCGGTCCGCCAGGGCCAGCCTCGTGACCTCTCGTGGAGAGCGAGTGATCGATCGAGTCGTCGGACGGCTCGCGTCCGGGGTGACTATCGAGCAGGCGCGTGTGGATATGGACGCTCTGGCGGCTCGGCTCGACAGACTGTATCCGAGCCCCGAGGGTGAGCGCGGCATCGGGATCACTCCGCTTCGCGACGAGTTCTTCGGCGAGGTAACCCCTATGCTGCTCGTACTGCTTGCAGCCGTTGGCTTCGTCCTCCTCATCGCGTGCGTGAATGTGGCAAACCTGTTGTTTGCACGCGGCAGCGTGCGGCAGGGTGAGCTGGCGGTCCGCCGCGCCCTCGGCGCGGGCCGCGGGCGCCTGGTGGCGCAGCTCCTGACGGAGAGCGCCGTTCTGGCGATCCTCGGTGGTGCGGCCGGTCTGCTCGCGGCCTTCTGGGGTATCGGCCTGCTGGTCGCGCTGAGCCCCGTCACCTTTCCCGATTTCGTGCGCATCGGCATCGACCTTCGTGTGGTCGCGTTCACGCTCGCCGCGTGCTTGACTGCAGGTCTGCTCGCGGGGGCCGTCCCGGCGCTCGCCGCAACTTGCGCTGAACCGCTCGCTGTGTTGAACACGATCGGGCGCGATCGCGGCGGCTCGTCTGTGACGCTCCGCCGCGGTCTCATTACCGCGCAAATCGCGCTCGCCCTGGTGCTGCTTACCGGCGCCGGGTTGATGCTGCGGACGATGGACCGACTGCGGGCGTTCAATCCGGGGTTCCAGCCCCAGGGACTCGTGACGCTGCGCTTGGCGATCCCTCAGACCTCCACGGCCGATGAAGCAGGGTTGGAGCGGCTCGAGGCATTTTCGCGAGGGTTGCTGGCGGAGGTTCGCGCCGTACCGGGAGTGGTCGCCGCATCGCTTTCTTCGGACGTACCGCTCGGCCCCGATGGGTGGGCGAGGATCGCGCGGAAAGAGGGTGATAACACTCCGATTCGCGTGTACTGGCACGCCGTCTCGCCGGGGCATTTCCGGACGATCGGCGCGCCGCTGCTACAAGGGCGCGACTTCACGGACGCCGACGCACGAATGGCTGGAAGCGTCGTCATCGTGAGTCAGGCGATGGCAAACCGGCACTGGCCGGCAGGCGACGCGCTACACAAGCGATTCCGCGTGGGACAAGGGCTCTACGAGATCGTTGGGATAGTCAGCGATGTGAAGCACCGTGCGCTACTCGAGCCCGACTCTGCGGATCCCGACATTTACGCCCCGCTGTACCAGATGCCGTCGACCGCGTTCGCCGTGGTGGCGCGGACGACGGGCGATCCGCAACCACTCGTGACGGGAATCCGCCAAAGCATCGCCAGGCTCGATCCGACGGTTCCGGTGTTTCAGATCGAAACCGGAGAGCAGCTCGTGAGCGAGCAGACATCGGGTACGCAGTTCAGCGGCGTGCTCCTCGCCGTGTTCGCGCTCGTCGCGCTCGTTCTGACCATCGTCGGAATCTACGGCGTGACGGCGTACACCGTGAGCCGCCAGACACGGCAGATGGGCATTCGAATGGCGCTGGGCGCCACGCCTGGTGACGTGCTCCGACTCGTGCTCTCCAGCGAAATGCTTTTCATAGCTGCCGGTCTGGTGCTCGGCACGCTGGCAGCATTGAGCCTCACGCGGTTGCTCGGCTCGCTGATTTACGGAATCAGCGCGACAGATCCCCTCACGTTTGTGAGTGTCATTGGCCTCCTTGCGTTTGCCGCGGTTTTCGCCTGTCTTGTTCCTGCAGCCAGGGTCAGTCGGATCGATCCCCTTGTCGCCCTTCGCATTGAATAGCACGAGGCTAGAATGCGCGGTGCCACACCTCTTTGACACACACCTCTTTGGTGTTTGACGTGGAGCGGGTCTCCGGTTACTTCTGCGGCTGCCGTGTGTATCGCCAATCTCCGGACACGTGCCGTTCCACCATGAACGCGGCTGGATTTCCGTCCGGATCGAAGTCGAACGAGAGGCCGTCGGTCCCGCTGAATGAGGTCTCGGAGTGAGGAATAAGGCGGACCTTCTCGCCGAGCAATCCGTTGGCGTACAACGTTCCGCCTTCGAGCTGAATCCGAACGGTTCGCGGCCGCGTGACCCACAGCCCGCTATATACGCCCACGTACTTCGCCAACGTTTGGGGAGAAACGGTGACCGCGCTCTGCTCAACATCGGATAAACGGCCGATCCATCGGCTCCGTTCCTCGCAGACGCTTTCGATCATCTCAGTGTCCGGCTGGAACTCCAAGGTATAGGTCATCGTCCAGGGGTTGGCGAACGCGACGGGATCGGTCACGGTGAGTTCGACCTGCAACTGTCCGAAATTGCGCCGCACGTAGCGTTCCGTGGTCCGGAGTGCGTCCGTGTGGGGCAGACCACGACCGTCCAACCACGTGCGATCGTTGAACCCGAAGCTGTCAACGACCAGCGTGTCGCCTTCCCACCGTCCGACGGAGTAGCCCATCCACGTGCGTTCGGGATTGGCTTCGAGCGTGCGGCCGTCCATGAAAATGAGGTGGTACGTGAGATTCTCGTAGGCGATCGCGATGAGCGAAGGCGTCTGGATGATGCGCCTCCAGCCGAGCATCGGCTCTGGCCCGCTGGGCTGACAATTGAACGCGGGCCGGTCTCGGAAATAGTTCTCCTCTCGCTCGCGGACGAGAGTCTTCGACGTTGCTGTGAGCGCCACGTCGGGCACGCCGATGACGCCTGGTCGCCCGGTCCAAGGGCCTGACAGATCAATATGGCCGTCCGCGCCGCGCGGGGCGGGTGCAGCGAGGTTGGGCTTACCGTCGGATGTGCGAGGAATATTCGGCGTGGGATAGTTGAGCCACTGCGCATCGGCCGCAGGAGCAACGGCAGCCAATGACACGACGATGGCGACGGTCGGCGCGCCCTTCATATTCACCTCCAAAGGCCCGCAGCGGAGTGATCACGACCTGCCGAATTGTACAGGTGCGGCAACCGGGACGTTCGCCGTTCTCCATCGCATTCCCAAGAACACTCGCGAGGTTGGACCATGGGCGTTGCGTTGACGCCGATTAGCGTCAAGCAGGCCATCGAGCTGGAGCAGCTGCGCGGGAAACGGCTCGCCATCGACGGGAACGGCGAGTTGTATCAATTTCTCGCGCTCATCAGATTGCCGGACGGCACACCACTGCGCGATGCATCCGGCCGGGTGACCTCGCACCTCTCGGGGCTGTTTTATCGCACCACACGCCTCATTGCCGATTACGGACTCGAGCCGGTCTTCGTCTTCGATGGTGTGCCGCCGGTGTTGAAGTCGGCAGAGTTGCAGCGCCGCCGCGCCATTCGAGAACGGTACGAAGAGGAAGTTGTCGTTGCGCGCGCCGCTGGCGATCTGGCGCGCGCCTATTCGAAAGCGACGATGACGTCGCGACTCACGCGCGACATGGTTGGTGAAGCCATGCATCTGCTGCGGCTGATGGGTATTCCCGCATTGCGCGCCCCGTCAGAGGCCGAGGCCCAGGCCGCCCACATGGCTCGATCGCACGCGGTATGGGCGGCTGCGAGCAAGGACTTCGACTCACTTCTTTTCGGAACCCCGCGCCTCGTGAGATTTCTGACCATTTCAGGCAAGGAGTATCTGCCGAGTCAGGGCGCCTTCCGCGCCATCAAACCCGAGCTCATCGATCTCGATCACATGCTTGCGACGCTCGGCATCACCCGCGAGCAACTCGTGGACATCGCGATCCTCGTCGGCAACGACTTCAACGCCGGTATCAAAGGGATCGGGCCGAAGACGGCGCTGAAGCTGGTTCGCGATCACGGATCGATCGAACAAATGCCGGCAAGCGTCCGGGACGCGGTCGAGCCGATGGTCGCGCAGGTTCGCAAACTGTTTCTCGTGCCAGAGGTGTCGGACGAGTACGGCCTCGACACGGAGCGCCGCGATCCGGAGGGCGTCATTCAATATCTGTGCGGCGAACGGTCGTTCTCAGAGGAGCGCGTCAGGGCGGCACTGCGACGGGCCTTTCCGACTTGAGCGGTAGGGCACTCAGCCAACGCAAAACTCGTCCAAAACGCCTTGCGTTCAGCTGGAAGCCCCCCCGATTTGGGTAGCGTTCACCAACAATAAGGTCAACGGTTACACGGTTATGCATTGATCTTGCTCGCCCGCGAGTCCCCGGCTAGACTTCGACTGGAGTCTTGCGCCGGACGATATGAGACGAGCAACCAGAACCGGACTCGTGACGGTAGCGGTGTTGGTGTATCTCGCTGTTGCAGCCGATCGCTGGTCGGAGGGGCAGGCACAATCGGCACCGCCTACGCAGACGCCCGCCCCGAGCGCGGCACCGGTCAACACCCAGAACCCTGGTGCGACGCCGGCTTCCCCGAGACGTGCCTTGGGCGCTGAAGCCTCGGCGAAGGCGGCGCTCATCGATCAGTACTGCATGGGCTGTCATAGCGATCGGGTCAAATCGGGCGGTCTGGCGCTGTCTCAATTGAATCTGGACGATGTGGATCAGAGCGCCGAGATTGCCGAGAAAGTGATCCGCAAGCTGCGCGGTGGACTCATGCCGCCGGCTGGCGCCCGGCGCCCGGATAGTCACGCGGCGGCTGAATTCGTTTCGTGGCTCGAGACCAAGATCGATGCCGCTGCGACCGAAAGCAAACCCGGACGAGTGGCACTGCGCCGTCTCAATCGCCGAGAGTACGCGTACGCCATACGCGACCTGCTCGGGCTCAACATCGATGCGACAGCCTGGCTGCCGGACGATAACGTCAAGGGCAACTTCGATAACAACGCGGCTGCCTTGCAGGTCTCGCCCAATTTCGTCGACCAATACATCTACGCCGCCCGCGCGGTCGCCCTTGAAGCGATCGGCAACCCCAAAGCGGTTGCCGAGACGACGACCTACGGCGACGTCGCCAACATGGTGATCTCACTGCCGCCCGACGGCGCTCCCGGCACCGGCAGGCAGCAGCACCACATTGAAGGCATGCCCTTCGGCACTCGCGGCGGCTTCATCGTCGAACACAATTTCCCGGCTGACGGCGAGTATGAGCTGACGATCGGCGACATGGCGCTCGCGCGCGAAGTGCCGAGGATGGAGTTCGAGAACACCGTGATCGTCCTGATGGACGGCAAGGAGTTCTATCGCACGAACATTGGCGGCGAGGCCGACCACAAGGCGATCGATCAGAAACTGGATCCGGCGGTCGAAGAGATCAATGGACGGCTGCGCAAGCTCCGCTTCAAGGCCACGGCAGGGCAGCACAAGCTGGCCGTCACGTTCCTGCATCGCAGCTTCGCCGAAAGCGACGAGCGCACTCGTACCATCGCGCTCGAGGGTGGCCAGGAGCGCATCCAGGCCGCGCATGCATTGCAGATTCGTGGGCCGCTCTCGGTCACCGGCGTCAGCCAGTCGACGAGCCGAGCGAAAATCTTCATCTGCGCGCCCAAGGCGTCACGGGAAGAGATCGCGTGCGCCAACAAGATCGTCGAGAGTCTCGCGCGACGCGCGTTCCGGCGTCCGGTGACGGCCGAGGATGTCAATCCGTTGATGGCTTTTTACAAGGCGGGGTACGCGACGGGCGGATTCGACGGCGGTGTGCGTGATGCCCTCAGCGCGATCCTGGCAAGCCCGCACTTCCTCTATCGCGCGGAGTCCGGAGAAGTGGCGGGCGGGGTTCGCACGCTGAGCGATCTGGAGCTAGCGTCGCGCCTCTCCTTCTTCCTCTGGAGCAGCCTGCCGGATGAAGAACTTCTGAAGGTTGCGTCGGACAAGCGCCTCAGTAATCCCGACGTGCTGGCTGCGCAAGTAAGCCGGATGCTCGCCGACCGACGAGCCGAATCTCTGAGCGACGACTTCGCGTTCCAGTGGCTCCATCTGTCCAAGCTTGACGAGATCACGCCGGACCGAGCCCAGTTCCCACACGCGAGCGGACTGCTGGATCCGCGCGGGATGTTCAAGGAAGAACTGCGGCTGTTCGTCGACAGCGTGCTGCGCAGCGATCAGAGCGTGCGCGATCTGCTGACCGCGAACTACACCTTCCTCAACGAGCGCCTGGCGATGCACTACGGCATCGAGACGGTCAAGGGCAGCCACTTCCGTCGAGTGACGCTGGACAACCCGGCGCGCTACGGCTTGTTAGGCAAGGGCGCCATCCTGATGTTGACGGCGTATCCGAATCGGACGTCGCCCGTCGTGCGCGGCGCGTGGATACTCGATCGCCTGCTCGGCACGCCACCTTCCGATCCTCCGCTCGAGGTTCCGTCGCTGCCGGAGAACAAACGCGGTCAGCCGGCGCGAACGCTGCGGGCGCGGCTCGAACAGCACCGGGAGAAGCCAACCTGTTTCGCGTGTCACGGTGTGATGGATCCGCTCGGGTTCGCGCTCGAGAATTTCAACGCAGTGGGGCAGTTCCGCGCCAACGATCCCGACACGCTGACGCCAATCGATACTGCCGGCCAACTACCCGACGGCACCGCGATCAAGGGCCCGGAAGATCTGCGCCGCGCGCTGGTCGATCGGCCCGATCATCAGTTCATGCAGGCCTTCACCGAGAATTTGATGACCTATGCGCTCGGTCGAGGCCTCGACTACCGCGACATGCCCACCGTTCGCCGCATCGTACGGCAGTCTGTGGCCGACGACTATCGTTTCAAGTCCATTGTCCTTGGCGTGGTTTCAAGCGATGCGTTCCGCAAGCGCGAAGCTGACAGCCCCGCCCAAGCGCCGGCAAAGACGAGATCAACCGAGACCGGAGGAGCCCAGTGATGTTTTTGACGAAGAAGCATCTGTCACGACGCACCGTCCTCAAGGGCGCAGGTGCGACGATCGCTCTCCCATTACTGGACGCCATGATCCCGGCAGGAACGCTGCTGGCGCAGACCGTCGCGGCGGCGAGTCCGCGCCTCGGCTTCATATACTTCCCGCATGGCGCGCTTCAGGACGAATGGACGCCGACGCAGACCGGTCGCGATTTCGACTTCCCGTTCATTCTCAAGCCGCTCGAACCCGTGCGCGAGCACGTGACCGTCATCAGCGGTCTGCGCAACAAGGGAGGGGAGAGCTCCAGCCCGCACGGCATCATCGAAGAGACCTGGCTCAACTGCGTCAACCCGCGCCTGCGCAGTGTGAAGACAGGCGTTGGCATCACGGTCGACCAGATCGCCGCTCGTCATCTCGGCAAAGAGACGTCGCTGCCATCGCTGGAATTGTGTGCCGAGCCGGGCGGCATGATCTCGTTCCGCACTCCAGATCAGCCGCTGCCGATGGAAAACAATCCGCGCAAGGTCTTCTTCGGCATGTTCGGTCAAGGCGATACCCAGGAAGAACGTCAGGCCATTCTCAAGACGACAGACAGCCTGCTCGACTACGTGAGGGAATCGACCACCAGCCTGAATCGCCGGCTCGATGTGGCCGACCGTGCCCGCGTGAGCGATTATCTGGATTCAGTGCGCGAGATCGAGCTCCGTGTCCAGAAACTCGAGCAAAGCGCCCATTCGTTGGACGAGCTGCCCGGCGCGCCGCTCGGTCCGCCGGAGGATTTCGGTGAGCTCCTCGGCGTGCAGTTCGAAATGCTGGCGCTGGCTTGGCAGACCAATCGGACCAAAGTGGCGACCATGAAGATGGTCGAGGAAGCCAGCATGCGGACGTACCCGAACCTGGACGTCCACGAGGCGTTCCATCCGACCTCGCACTGGGGCGGATTCCCGGATCGCGTCGCCAACCTGCGCAAGATCCAGAACTACCACACCGCGGTCTTCGCGAAGTTCGTGCAGCGCCTCAAGGAGATGCGCGAAGGCACCGGGTCGGTGCTCGACAACTCGATCATCCTGTTCGGCAGCAACATGGCGAACAGCGACGCGCACAACAACGATCCGCTGCCGCAGGCGTTGATCGGTCGTGGCGGCGGCATCAAAGGAAACCAGCACCTCCACTACAAGCAGGACACGCCGCACGCAAACATCCTGGTCACGATGCTGCATCGCGCAGGCATCCCGGCGCAGGAGATCGAGAAGTTCGCCGACACCACCGGCGCGTTCTCGGAGGTGTAATTCAGCCGGGACTCGGGATCCGGGACTCGGGTTCGTGATTCGCGACCATGAGGAACTGCTCGATGTTCTCTCGAACGATTGTTGCGGCCGCGGCGCTGCTGGCGGCCGCTTCACCCGCGCTCGCGCAGGCCAAGAAGGGCGAGCCTTCTCGCGGCGGCTTGACCCGGACCGCATCGAAAGAAGATGTCAATCGACGCAATGCGGATGGCAGCACGCCGCTGCAGTGGGCGGTCTATAACGGTGACGTCGCAGAGACGCGCCGTCTTCTGCGCGCCGGCTCTAACGTGTCGCTCGCGAACAACTACGGCGCGACGCCGATGAGCCTTGCCGCCGAGGTCGGCAACACTGACATCCTGAAGGTGCTGCTCGAAGCTGGCGCGAATGCCGACTCCCCCAATCAAGATGGACAGACTGCGCTGATGGCGGTTGCGCGAACGGGCAACGTGGAAGCCGCAAAACTGTTGCTCGACCACGGCGCCACCGTCGATGCGAAAGAAAAGTTCGGTGGACAGACGGCGCTGATGTGGGCCTCGGCGCGGCGGCATCCGGAGATGATGCAATTGCTGATCGCCAAGGGCGCCGACGTCAATGCGCGCTCCACCGAGCGCAACTATCAGCGCCACGTGCAGGCGGAAGGGCGTCCCAAGAACCTGGACAGCGGTGGACTCACGCCGCTGCTCTATGCCGCACGTGAGAACTGTTCGGCGTGTGTCGATGTGCTCGTCAGGAACAAGGTGGATATCGACCTGCCCGATCCCGATGGTGTCTCGCCGCTGGTCGTGGCGATCATGAATGCCAACTGGGACCTGGCCAAGCAATTGATCCTCGCCGGCGCGGATGTCAATCAATGGGACGTTTTCGGAGAAGCGCCGCTCTACATGGCGGTCGATCTGCGAAGCCGGATCGACGGTGGACGCGCGTCGATCGATGCGCCGAACACGACCAATGGACTGGCGATCGTCAAGCTGCTGCTCGAGCACGGCGCCGACCCGAACATGCAGCTGTTCTTCAAGCCGGCCAACGCACGCGGCACGACGGCTACGCGCGGTGCCACGCCACTGATTCGAGCTGCCAACAACGCCGATCTCGAGGTCGTGAAGATCCTGCTCGAACATACCGCCGACGCCACTGTCTACATGGCCGACCGGCAGACGCCAATCCACGCGGTGCTCTCGGGCCGCGCGACGGAGCAGCAGTCGCTGGAGATGATTCGCATCCTGCAGAAGGCCGGAACGGACGTCAACGTCATCGCCCTCATCAATCACCGCGAGGAGATTCGAGGCGGAACGGCGCTGCACTACGCCGTCCGCAAGCGCTTCAAAGAGGTCATCAAGCTTCTCGCCTCGTACAACATCGACATGAACGCCATCGATCAGGACGGCCTCACCGCGTTGGACTACACGCAGTCGCGAGGGTTCATGCCGTTCATGGCGCTGCAGACTCCTGCGTACAAGGAGGAGGCGACGCTGCTGCGCGAGCTGGGCGCGACCAGGCTGATGGACAAGAGTCCCGTGTGGCCGGTGCTGGGTCCACCGCAGGGCGTGTGGGCAGACATTCCGCCCCTGGGTGAACCGCAAGTTCATGAGCCGATCTACAAACCTTCGACCGACTGACCGCGTGCTGAAAGACGGATCAACTCCCAACTTCCAACTCCCGACTCCCAAACCAAACCTTGAACCCTTGGGCGTGGGGAATTGGGAATTGGGAGTTGACGCCTGCCTCGTGTCGCGAAGACGTTTCATGGGCATCGGCGCCGCTGCACTCGGGAGTGCTTTGCTCCCTGCGTCTCTTGCGACCGCGCAGACGCGCATTACGACCACCGATCTGAGTGGCGTCACGTTGGTCCAGGGTGCTGGATGCAACGTGATCGCAATGCCCGGCCAGGACGGGGCGCTCATGATCGATGGCGGCCTCGCGGCGAATGCCGACGCGGTGCTCGCCGCCGTCAAGAGCGCGACCCGTAACACTCGTGTCCACACCCTGATCAACACGCACGGGCATCCCGAGCAGGTCGGCGCCAACGAAGTGGTTGGGAAGGATGGCGGGATCATCTTCGCGCACGAGAAGACGCTGAAGTATCTGAGCAACAGCGTCGACTCGGTGACGTTCAAGGGCCGCCGGCCGGCGCTGCCCACAGCGGCGCGACCGACTCGGACCACGCGCGGCGACGGCTCGATGGAGTTCGCAGGCCAGCAGATCGACTACGGCTACCTGCCCGCCGCGCATACCGACGGCGATCTATTCCTTCGTTTTCCGAAGATGAATGTGTTGATCGTCGGAGGAGTCGTGTCAGCGGACGGATGGCCGTTGCTCGACTACCGAAACGGCGCGTGGCTCGGAGGCCGCGTCCGCGCACTGGAACGACTCGCCGGAATCGTCAAGCCTGACACTCGCGTCGTCCCAGCCGACGGACGCGTGATGACGGGCACCGAGATCGTGCGTCACCGCGACATGTATCAGATGCTGTTCGCGACGATGATCGAGTATCTGAACATGGGCCTCGGTCCCGAAGACATGGCGCAGAGAAACCCGCTCAAGGAATACCAGGCCGAATTCGGCGACCCTACCACCTTCGCGTCCGGCGCTCTGCGGAGCATGCAGATCGCCTACGTGCCAGATTGAGGAGACCGCTGGCTACCTTGGCATCGGCTTCAAGGCGGGCGCCGCGCCCGCCGGCAGCGGCGTCCGGCCGACGTTGAGCGCCATGGAGATGAGCGAGTAGAAGCCGTTCACGCCGACCAGGTCCATTACGCCCTGCTCGCCAAATCGCGCGAGAGCGCGGGCATAAGTACGATCGCTCACGCCGTGCAGGTCGTTCAGCTCACGGCCGAACTCGTAGATGATGTCCTGCTCATCGGTCATCTTCTCTGGGCGCCGCCCCTCGGCTACCGCCTGGATGATGTCGTCAGGGAGCCCGGCGGTCTTTGCGTCGGCGGCGTGGACATACCATTCGTACTCCTGGGACCAGCGGCGCGCTTGCAGGATGATGGCGAACTCGCTCAGGGCCCGCGGGAGGGTGTTGCCAAACCGCAGGTAGGTGCCCATCCGTGCGGCGTCGATCATCAGTTGCGGGCTGCGGCTGAGCGGGACGAACGGGCCGAACACCTCCGTCATTCGCTCCTTCTGGAACTCGATGGCCGCCTTCTTCTGCGCCTCTGTCTGTTTGTCGGGAGGAATCGGCGGCAGTCGATCCTGAGCGAATGATCGCGATGCCGGTCCGTGCAGCAGGCCGACGGCACAAACGCCGATGACACACGCGGTCTTGACCCTCGATTCCATGCTCACATCTCCTTGTCGTTAAGCCACGTAGTGTAACTAGTCAAGGGCCCCGCCTGATATCCCTGCCTCCGCTCTCGACTCTGATCGGCGGGTGCCTTATATTTCAAGCAGGTGCCAGCCTTCGGAGGGGAGGCCATGCATAAGATCAGCGCCGCCGCTCTTGCCCTATTCGGCGTCATCGGCTTCGTCTTCGTCGTCCAGGCTCGGGCGCAGAAAGGGTCGCCTGCTGGCAGTGGAACAGAAGAGACCTTCCGTGTGCCGCGAACGCCCTGGGGCGATCCTGACCTCCAAGGCAAATGGCCCAGCGGTCACATGGCTGGTGTGCCGCTGCAGCGTCCCGAATCGTTTGGCACACGCAGCGAACTGACCGACGCAGAGTTCGCGGCGCGTGAAGCGCAGACCGCTCGCCAGGCGGTTGAGGATGTGGCCGACTTCGACTTCGACAACCCGAGCATACCGTTCGGCCAAATCGGCGGCGGGCAGTCGCCACCACAACATTGGCTCGAGCGTGGCGAGCCGCAGCGCCAGGCTTCGTTGATCGTCGATCCGCCTAACGGCCGCATGCCCGCGATGACGGCCACCGCGCAGAAGCGCGAGGCACAACGGCGCGCCGAGCGGGCGTCGCGCGGACCGTTGGACTCGTATACGGACTTCTCGCTCTACGAGCGTTGCATCAGCCGCGGTCTCGCCGGCTCCATGCTGCCGGGCGGCTACAACAACGGCAACCAGATCGTGCAATCACCGGGCTACGCAACGATCATGAACGAGATGATCCACGAATCACGCGTCGTGCCGCTGGATGGCCGATCGCACATCGGCCCAACGATCAGGAACTATCTTGGTGATTCGCGCGGCCGATGGGATGGCGATACGCTGGTCGTCGAGACCACGAACTTCGCCGATCGCGCTGGCGTAGGAATGAACGACATCGTCCCAAGCGAAGCGCTCAAGATCACGGAGCGATTCAGCCGCACGAGCGCCACGACCATCCGTTATTCGATCACCATCGACGATCCCATGACGTGGACCGCACCGTTCACGATCCGCTACCCGCTCAAGCGCGACGACGGGTATGGCATGTTCGAATACGCGTGCCACGAGGGCAATTACGCTTTGCAGAACATCTTGAGCGGGGCGCGCGCCGGAGAACGCTCGCCAGCGGACGCGCCCCGGCGATCGCAGCCGTGACCACGCTTCATGACGCCATGCTTCGCCATGTGAGCCCGCCGAGGGGAGCGGAGGGAGCTCTGCCTTTCCTGCGAACCACTTGCCACTGAACGGCTTTCTGTGTACTGTATCAATAGAGCACACAGTTGGTCACGCTTCGTCTCAATTCAGCGTCGGGCACCCCGCTCTACGTGCAGCTCGTCGAGCTGCTGAAGCACTCGATCGCCACCGGCGCCATTACCGCCGGGGAGCAGCTGCCGAGCGTCCGCAAGATGGCGGAAGACCTGTTGATCAATCCGAACACGGTGGTTCGCGCCTACCGAGACCTTGAACGCGACGGCATCGTCGAACTGCGACACGGGTCCGGTGTGTTCGTTCGCGAGTCAGTCGAAGCGCGTGCGGACGTGATGCGCAAGGCCGGACCGATCGTGCGTTCGGCCATGGATCGTCTCGAGTCTCTCGACCTGACGGAAAACGAGATTCGGCGGCTCGTGGAGAACGAACTCGCCCTCCGGCGAACGACACGTACGGGGAAGCGCCGTGCGTGAACTTCACGCCCACGACTCGCGTCCAGTCGAACCGGTGATTGCCGTCGAACATTTGTCCCGCAGTTTCGGCACGACGAAGGCCCTCGTAGACGTATCGCTTGTCATCACGGCCGGCTGCGTGTTCGGCCTGGTGGGGGAGAACGGAGCCGGAAAGTCCACGCTGATCAAGCACCTCCTCGGCTTGTGGCGCGCGGAAACAGGCACCGTGAGGCTGTTCGGCATCGATCCTGTATCCGACCCGGTGGCGGTTCTCGGACGTGTCGGCTACCTGTCTGAGGAGCCCGACCTGCCGGGATGGATGCGCGTGGGGGAACTGCTGCGATACACGGAGGCTTTCTACCCGCGCTGGGACACGACCTACGCCGACCATCTCCGCGATCAGTTCGCGTTGGATCCCGACGCGCGCGTCAAGACGCTTTCGAAAGGACAGCGCGCGAGGCTCGGGTTGATCGCGGCCGAGGCTCATCGTCCTGATTTGCTGATTCTCGACGAGCCTAGCTCGGGACTGGATCCAATCGTGCGGCGCGACATTCTCGAAGCGATCATCCGAACCGTGACGGACCAAGGCCGGACGGTCATCTTCTCCTCGCACCTTCTGGACGAAGTCGAGCGCGTCTCCGACCACCTCGCCATGCTCCATCGCGGCACCCTTCGGTTCTGCGCGCCTCTCGATGACATCAAGGCGCGGCATCGCCGGATCTCGTTGCATTTCGAGTGCCCGCAGGCCCAGCCGCCGAATGTCTCCGGAGCGATTCGTGTGGATGGATCCGGCCGGGAATGGACCGTCATCTGCGATGCCGGCAGGATTCACTCGGCGGCTATGGCACAGCACCTGGGAGCCACCCTCGTGGATGACACAGCAGCCTCCCTCGACGAGATCTTCGTCGCGCACGCGACGAGCTGGACGTGAGCTCGCCGACCCCTGCGTTGCTGTGGGAGATCTGGCGGCAGCACCGATGGACTGTCGCCGCGATCGCCGGGCTGACCCTCGTGGCTCGCGTCATCGATGTCGTTGAAATAACAGGGCGCGCCGCCGACGCTGGCATCGAGTCATCGCCACTGGTCACGCTGCTGGCAATGGTCGCGTTCCTGCTTCTCTTTGCCGTCTTCAACTACACCGATTCCAGTGGCGGGCGTGGGGTAGGACAGTTCCCGCGACGGCTGTTCACGCTTCCAGTGACGGCGTTGCGTCTCGTTGCGGTTCCGGTGATTGCGGGAATCACGTCGATCGAGCTCCTGTATTTGCTGTGGATGGGGCCGCTGTCCAGAAGTGGATCGGCAAGCGCTCCATTCGTCGCCGTGCTACTCGCTGCGTTTGTCGTGTTTTACCTGTGTGCTCTCTGGACACTCGAACGGACCGGATCGCTGAGACTGCTCGTTCTCGGCATTGTCGCCGTCGCCCTCTTTGCCATTGGATTACTGCCGTCGTTTCCGCCGGCCCCTCCTCCACCCTGGCGTTCGGAGATCGTCCTGGCAAGCGTTGTTACGGGGCTTGCCCTGTTCGCGTTCGTGCTGGCGTGGCATCACGTTGCTCGACTTCGAGCCGGTGGCGACGTGCATCGGGCCGAGTCTCTCTTGAGCGGGATCGCGTCAGCGGCACCAACGAGGCGGAGAGCATTCGCTAACGCAGCGGCCGCGCACTTCTGGTTCGAGTGGCGGTCGTCGGGAATGGTGCTGCCGGCACTCGTCGTCGGTATCGTTCTTCTCGTCATCATGCCGATCTCGTGGCTGGTGCGACACGATCCTGCGTACACGTCTTATCTTCTGCTCCTGGCGCTGGCCTCGCCGGTCGTCCTGGCAATTCCAGTGGGGACTGCGTTCTGCAAACCGGCGTTCTGGTCGGAGGACCTCGACGTTCCTGCATTCGTCGCTGTTCGCCCCCTGAGTTCGGCGGACCTCGTCGCGATCAAGGTGAAAGTGGCAGCGGTGAGCGCTGCGCTCTCCTGGTTGGTGGTGCTCGTGCTCGTGACGATATGGCTGTCCGTGTGGGGCAATCTCGATTCCGTGAGCCGGCTCGCCATCCAGTTATGGGCGTTCCACGGACACTCGGTCGAGGTCGTGTATGGAATTGCCGTCCTCCTCGCAAGCTCAGGGATGTTCCTCACCTGGCGATTCTTGGTGAGCCGCTTGTGGAGCGGCCTCTCCGGAATGCGTCCCCTGTTCGTAGGCCCCATCGTCGCGATGGTCATGCTCGTGTTCGCGGGACTCGCCTTCAATGCCGGCCGCTTGCCCGGCTGGTTGCTCGAAGATCCGGCGCGCCTCGTACCTTTCGTCTGGATGGCTGCAGGCGCCGTCATCGCGAAATACTGGATCGCGGCGTACGCCTGGCGCAGCGTGTCTCCGCGGTACGTTCGCTTATATCTGGTGATCTGGTTGCTCGCGACGATCTCGTTTCTGGCACTCGGCGTCGTGCTTTGGAGAATCCTGCGGATTTATCTGCCGCTCGATGTCGACCGCTCGCGCAGCCTCGTCATCCTCGTGGCGTTGATCGCTGTGCCTCTCGCGCGGATGGGGCTCGCTCCTTCCTGGCTTGCGAGGAACAGGCACCGTTGACATGAACACACCGCTTGCGACTCTGGCGGCTGTCCTCAGCGTCCTCGCCCTGTACCTGCCGACGCGCACGCAGACGTTTACGCGAGTGACGGTCGATGGCCGGAGTATCCGGATGCTGGTGGCTGGACGCGGCGAGGCGACCGTGGTCTTCGAGAACGGACTCGGAGGTCCGCTGGAACTCTGGGGCAAGGTGCAGCCTGACGTCAGTCGCTTTGCGAGAACCGTCTCCTACGATCGCGCTGGCGCCGGCCTCTCCGATGATGGACCGCTGCCGCGCGACGGAAGACGCATCGCCGCCGAACTGCGTGCCGCCCTTCGAATCGCCGGCATCGCGCCGCCGTACGTTCTCGTGGGTGCTTCGCTTGGCGGCCCTTACGTCAGGATCTTCGCAGGGATGTTCCCCGACGATGTGGAAGGGATGGTGCTGGTCGATCCGACCCCCGACAGGGGACAGGTCGATGAGGGCCTCCGCACCCGGGATGTTGAAGCCGCGGTGGCGGCCGGTTTCAGGGAACTCGAGTCGCTGCCCGACACGCTCGATCAGTCACGGGCGAGTCGGGTACCGAACCGTATCCCGGTCCTTCTGATCGACGCTGTCTCTCCGATCGAGGTGCCATTCGCCACCGAAGCGATTCGAACCATGCGAATGAACAACCGACCGGAGATCGAGGCCGAGTCACTCGAGTACAGAGAGTGGCTGGCCACGATTCCAGGCAGTCGCCTCATCGTGACCAACCGCAGCGGGCACAACGTCGCTCAAGAGCAGCCGGAGTTGGTGATCGATACGATCCGGCAAGCCGTCAAAGAAACTCGATAGAGTGCGCGTCACTCCAGCCGCTTCGACGCGGTGTCCCAGTTGGAGTTCGTGCAGAGGCTGCAGTCTTTGCCGACGAACATCTTGGCGGCCTGCTTGTCGCCCTTGAGCTGCCATCGAAGCCAGTTCGAGGCGACGTTCGCCCACTCGCCGCCACCCGGATGATCGACCGTCGCTGTGTGCCCGGCGCCGTGACGTGCGCCGTAGAAGGCCGGCAGCTTTTCAATCGCGTCGTAGGTCGCCTTGGAAGACGCCATAAGGAAATCACGCTCGTGTCCGTTAATGAGGAGCACCGGACCGTGCAGCGCGGCGAGCCGAGCGACGTTCTCCCCCTGCGCACCCGAGTTGAACACACCAATCGTGTCCACGCGGGGATCGCCTCCCAGCTCGATCGACATGAACCCGCCGCACGACTGGCCCATGACCGCCAGACGATCGAGCGCGATCTTGCCTTTCAGCGGAGACCCGTCGCGCTTGTTCTCTGTTTCGGCCCACGCGATGGCTTTGCGCAGGTTGTCGGCGGTGGCACGAGTGCCCGCCGCCGTGCCCGGCTCGGCGGCGGTCGCGAGAACTACGAAACCATGCGAGGCGATCGTCGTGAGGAAACCGGCGTAGCGGGTGCTGTTGATCGCGCAACCGCCATTACCCCAGACCATCACCGGGAGCGTGTCTTTGGCCGGGAATGAACTGAGATCGGCCGGGTGGTAAACCACATGGCCCGGCGAGCCGAAAGCCGGTCCGCCAGTGACCTGATAAGGGCCAGGCACGGCAAGAGGAGCGCCCTCCACCGGAAGAGCTGTCGCGATCATCTCGCGCGTGATGTTGGCGGGGCGCTGAGCGTGGCTCGCAGCCGTGAGCCCGAGGACGCCGGCGAGTGCGGACAGAACGGAAAAGGCCATCTTCTTCATTTGTGTCTCCGTTTGATCTGCGCGTATGGTCGTCTAATGCGCATCTTTCGATCAAGTGACGCGCCGGTCGGCCCTGTCGACCCGGCAACCTTCCTCGGCCCTGCGACGGTCCAGCGCCTGGCCCACGACGCGACCGGTGTCGCAGTTGGCGTGTACCGCGTGACATTCTCGGACGGCGGACGAACGAACTGGCACAAGCATTCCGGTCCGCAATGGCTTTTCGTCGTCGAGGGCCGCGTGCGTGTGCAGCTGGAGGGCGCTGACTCGCAGGATCTCGAAGCGGGCGATGCCGTTGTCGTGGCCCCGGGCGAACGTCACTGGCACGGCGCAGTTCCAGGGAGCGCCGGCACGCACATCGCCGTGAACGTGAACGCGGCGACTACCTGGCTGGAACCGGTGAGCGACGCGGAGTACGCCGGATAAGGGCTGCGCCTTACCGGCGGTTATTGATTTCGTCCGGCCGCGCGGTGACAACGGCGGCTGAAGACACACCAATCGCACCCGTCCCGCCGAAGCGCGGTTGTCCAAGGTCTGGGGCCGGTTCTCGCCGGGCCAGCGATTCGGGAAGGTTTTCGTGGTAGGTGTGCGTTCGCTCGTAATCGCGGCGCCACACGCGGTTGCGTGTGCGCTCGTACATCCGCGAGGCGGCGTCTTTCATGAACAGACCCGTCAGCACGCCAAGCATGAAGGCCGAACTCGCGAGCACGACCCTGCCTTCCAGTTCTTGCTTACGCATGGACCCTCCTCTCTTGCCGTGCCTGGAATATTCAAATGCCACAGCGAGCCTCATTAGGCTTGGTCGAGTCGACCGAGCACCTGCTCGGCCGCCTTGAGGTGAGCTCGGACTTCCGACAGCGTGCTCGTCGCCCATTGATTCACTTTCGCAGCGAGTGTGGGCTCGTCGGACGTAGCTCCTGCGGCTTTCTTGCGGGCGCTGTCTTCGCCGCTGCCCTTGCTGACACGTGCGGCGAGCATTTGTTCGATATCGCGGTCCCTATCGATCATGACCTTCATGAATTCCCGATCGAACTGGTCGTTGCTCAGCTTCGATAAGCGCTGCTGGATCTGCTGGTAGCTCTCATCCAACTTTTTCGGCCAACGAACTCCGGCGCCATGCGCCGCATCGGCCAACTGCTGCTGCGCCTTCAAATGGTCGTCAATCGTCGTCTGCGCGAACTGTTTCACGTCTCCGTTCTGCGCTTTCTTCGTCGCCAGGTGCCCCAGTTGAATCGCGACCATGTTGGACATTGCCGCACGGGCGACGAAATCCTGATCTCCAGCGGGTTGAGCTTGCGCGCTGCCGATTCCGAGCCCGACAGCCACGCTAAGAATTCCCGCCCAGCAGAGTGTTGCGCTCGAGCTTGGTCTCATCTTGCCTCCTCGGCCCTTGATGACGGGTCCGCGCGGAGTGATCGCCTGCAAGCGAGAGTCCGCATGGAGTGGAGCACATGAGCCAGCGGTCACAAAGAAGCACTGCGGCTGTGCTGTACAGAACATGTTTCCGGACGGCGCGAAGGCGAAATCTGAACGGGATTATCGGAGAAGGGCGACAGGATCCGTCCTCGATGCGCGTGCAGCGGGAACGTATGCGGCAAAAAACGCGACGATCAACAGCGCGCAGATGGCCAACGCCACAGTAAGAGAATCCTGTGGTGCGACGCCGTACAGCCTGCTGGCGAGCAGTCTGGTGCCCGCGTAGGCAAAGGCGGCTCCGGTCAGGACTCCGAGGACTACGACAGCGGCCGCGTCCACCAGAATCATTGTGATGACGCGGGCCGGCGCTGCACCGACGGCGATGCGCACGGCGATCTCGGCAAGGCGCGTACTGGTCGCGTACGAAAGGATGCCGTACAAGCCCATTGCCGCGAGCGACAGGGCGACGATACCGAACACCAACGCCAGCCGCGCTGTAGCGCGATCCTGCGCGGTGAGTGGCGCCATCTGCTCGTCGAGCGACGTCGAGTCGGTGATCGTCAGGCCCGCGTCGTAACGCTGGACCGCTGCTCGAAGGGAGGCGATTACCTGTCCCTGCTGGCCTCGTGTACGAATCAGGAACGTTGGTGCAGCGGGAGGAACAGAGGCGAGAAAGTATCGCGATTCCACGGTCTCGCGCAGATTCTGCGTCCGCGCGTCTCCGACGATGCCCACAACCTCACACGGCTGGCGACTGCCATCGTCATCGACGGCTGTGACGTGAAGTCCGAGCGGACTGCGCTGGTCGAAAAATTGCCGTGCGAATGCCTGATTGATCACACAGGCGGGACGTGACGCCCCGACATCCGATTGGAGCAGTTCGCGGCCCTGCAAGATGGGGATTCCCAGGGTCGAGAAATACCTGGGCCCGACGATGTCGACATTGGCGCCGCGATCACGATCGTTCCTTGGCTGGAATCCTTCGACTTCGAGGGCGTCGTACGAGTTCCCGCCTTGAAACAGCCCGAGCGCCGAATATGTGACCGCTTCTACGCCTGGCGTCCCCTGAAGCATCTCGACCAGATCGCCGACGGCGCGCGATCGCCGCGGGACATCGGCGCCAGTAGCCCGCAGATCGAGGCGCAAAAGCGCGATGCGGTCGTTCCCGAAGCCGAGGTCCATGCGCTGCAGGTTGTAGACGGTCTGCACCAACAGGCCGGCGCCGACGAGTAGCGGAAGTGAAAGGGCCAGCTGCAGGCTCACGAGAAGGCGCCCGGACCGGACGTGCGCGCCGGAGCCGATGGCGCCGCGGGGCTCGCTTCGGAGCACGAGTCCAGGTCCGAGCTTGCTGGTCTGCCAGGCAGGGAGCGCGCCGATGATCAGCGCCGTGAAAAGTGTCACGAGCGCGACGAACCCGACGATCCTTGCATTCACATCGAACGTCATGGCAAACGAGGGGTCGGCAGCCGCCAGCATCAGGACCAACACCGTGTGAAGGCCATACGCGACTGCAATCGCTGCAACTGCGCTGAGCGCCGCCAACAGTACGCTCTCGGTCACGAGCTGACGGATCACGCTCGCGCGCGTCGCACCGAGCGAAAGGCGCAGCGCCAGTTCCAGTTTCCGGCCGGTGCCGCGCGCGAGCAGGAGATTTGCGAGATTCGCGCACGTGATCAATAGCAGCAGGGCGATAGCAGCCAACAAGGCGCTCAGTGATTGTGAGAACTCCGCCCGGTTCGGTGACGCGCCACGTGCGCCCGACTGAAGCGTGAGCCGCTGATCGAGAAGGTCGCGTCGCGATGCGCTCGATGTGCCCGGTCCGTAGAACGATTCGAGACCGACGTGAAAGATCGCGTTGGACTCGACTTCCGCCTGTGCGAGTGTCACACCGGGCTTCAGCCTCCCGAACACGTGCAGCCACATCGTCTTCTCGGGCGGCGTGTCGTGCCGGCGGTCGCGACCTCGCAACACCTTCGGCTGCAGCTGCAGCGGCAGCCAGAAGTCCGGCTGCTGTCCGGACGTCTCACCAATAAATGTTTGCGATGCGACACCGATGATCGTTAGCGCCGTCGGTTGAATTTCGAGGGTCCGTCCGACGACATCCGCGCGCCCGCCGAAACGCCGCTGCCAGTATGCATGGCTGATGACGGCGTACGGTGCTTCGAGGTGGTCGTCGTCGGCGGTGAACAGCCGACCGATCGCAGGAGCCGCACCCAGTGTCTGAAAGTATTCGCCCGAGACGAGCCGCCAGCGCGCCTGCTCCGCTAGGCCTCCGTCAACGCGAACAGGAGTGGTGTTGAGGCTGCTCTGCGATGCCATCACCGAAGCGAAGCTTTCGGCATGATCGCGGAGGTCTTCGAATTCCTCGACCGTGAGCCAGCCGCGAGGCCCATCGATACCGCTGACCCACCGCCCCCTCCACAGGCCAGCGGTACCCGGATCCGTCAAGATGGCGAGTTGCTCCGGCTTGTCCACACCGGGCAGCGGCGAATACCGAACGTCGTACCACAAACTGAAGATCGCCGTCGTCGCCCCGATCCCAAACGCAAGCGAGAGGACAGCGACGGCGGTGAAGCCCGGCGATTTCTGAAGCGCCCGAAGCGCGTAACGGATGTCCTGACGCATGGCACCCTCCGGCGATGGATCAATCGACGTGCCAGCAAACTCCCCGGAAACCGCGGCGATTCGTTAGCTAAGCCGGGTACGGATCTCCCGCGTCCGCGGCGCTGTTCGGTCGCGGGAAGGAAGTGTTCGTCGACGGTCACGAAACGTCCTTGCTGATCTCATACTGTGACCGGGTCGTGAAATCGTCGTGTCGCCAATAAGGGGTATTTCCTGGTTCGCCGCGCTCGGGCTGGCGATATGTGCCGTGGCGTACGCGCATGCGCAGCAGATCGGCGCGACCGATTTACTGCGCGGGCTCGCGGATCCATCCCGCTGGCTGATTCACTCGGGCGACTACACGAGCAAGCGCCATAGCCCCCTTACCCAGATCACCCCCGAGAACGTCGCGCGCCTGACACCGCTCTGGACCTTCGAGGCCGGCATCGGCTCAGGTTTCAGAGATAAGTTCGAGGCCACGCCCATCGTCATCGATGGAAACCTGTACGTTACGGGACTCTTCAATCACGCGTGGGCTATCGATGGCCGTACCGGCACGCTGATCTGGCACTACCAACGGAAGCTCCCCTACGACTTGCGTGTGTGTTGCGGCATGGTCAACCGTGGATTTGCCGTGTCCGGTGATCGTCTCTTCATGACCACGCTCGATGCGCACGTCATGGCGATCGATCGAAAGACTGGTGCTCCGATCTGGGAGGTGCCAATCGCTGACTATCGGCTCGGCTACTCGTCGACGGTCGCGCCGCTCGTGGTCAAGGACAAGCTGATCGTCGGAATGGCCGGTGGTGAGCTCGCGACGCGAGGATTCCTCGACGCCTATCGCCTGGACACCGGCAAGCGCCTCTGGCGCTTCAACACCATTCCTGCGCCCGGCGAACCTGGCGGCGATACCTGGCCTGCCGGTCACTTCGAGCGCGGCGGAGGCGCCACGTGGATCACCGGTTCGTACGATCCCGAGCTGAATCTCCTCTACTGGGGCATTGGTAACCCGAACCCGCTCTTCTACGGCGGCATTCGCAATGGCGACAACCTCTACACCGCATCGGTCGTGGCGCTCGATGCGGACACCGGACGCCTGCGATGGCACTTCCAGTACACGCCTCATGACGAGCACGACTGGGATTCGAATCAGGTCCAGGTGCTTGCCGATCTCACGATTGGCGGACGTGCGCGCAAGACGGTGATGACGGCGAATCGGAATGGATTCTTCTACGTGCTGGATCGCACCAACGGCGCCTTCATCCAGGCCCGGCCCTATGTGACCACGACGTGGGCAAAGGAACTCGACGCCAAAGGTCGACCGATCGAGCTGCCGAATCAACGACCCACTTCAGCGGGCACGCGCACGTGTCCCGATCTGGCTGGCGGCAGCAGCTTCACGTCTCCATCATTCGATCCAGTGCGGCGCCTCTTCTTCGTATCGGCACGCGAGACCTGCCAGGTGTTCACCAGTTCTCCGCCCGCCAAGTACGAGCTCGGCGACTTCGTGACCGGCGGCGGCACACGCGATCGCGGCGGCACGGGTGCTCTTCGAGCCATCGATCCTGTAACACTCGAGCGCAAGTGGGAAGTTCATTATGGCGGCCCGTCGTACAGCGGCGTGCTCTCGACGGCGAGCGGCCTCGTGTTCGCAGGCGATCACGCAGGGACGCTGATGGCCGTGAAGGCCGATAGCGGTGAAGTGTTGTGGCGCCATCGACTGCGCGGCACGTTCTGGGGCGCGCCAAGTACGGTCCTGGTCGATAAACGCCAGTTGCTGCTCATGGCCGCGGGAGACACGCTGACGGCATTTGCGCTCGCGGGTCCATGATCGAGAGGCGGGTCTTCAGACGACTGTAGCTGATGAACGCCCAGTATCGATGTTCCGGTTCGTCACCTGCAGCCGCGGCTGGTACGGACGGTGTACCCATTGATAGTCCTCCTCGTCAGTCGGGTTGAGATCCCTCACACGCCGGGTGCCGACCCTGTTTTGCCAGTGCCATCATCTCCAACGCACAACGGTGCTGCTCAGATAACGTTCGTCGTGTCGATCACGAACGTATGGGCCTGCCGGATCCGCCAAAGTTGGTGCTGGACGCGTACGCACAGGACGTGGCGACGGGTTACTATCGGCCATGATTCGAGTTCGACTCGTCACGCTCATCGCGGTGGCTAGCATCGTGGTCGCCGCGTCGGCATGCGGGCGTGGTGACAACGCCACGCAGGAGGCGTCGCCCAACGACGCGAGTACCGCGATTCCGGTCGCCCTGACGGCCAGCGCCGACGCCTGGAATAACGCCGACCTTGCGGGTCACATCCGGCCCTACACGGATTCGGCGACATTCATGGGCAACAACGGTCCGATCCAGGGGCGGGATCGAGTCGGTGAGTCGCTGTCGCGATCGTTCTGGCGCGACGGCAAGCCAAAACAGCGATTGTCGTTCGATCAGATCGATGTTCGTCCGCTTGGGGAACGACACGCCCTTGTGACGGGACACTTCCTGCTCTCAGGCGGCGGCGAGGCCGATCGCAGCGGCTGGTTCAGTCTCACGTGGGAGAAGACTGCCGCCGGTTGGCAAATCCTGCACGACCATTCGAGCTAGAACTGAAGACTGACGACCGAAGACAGGAGGTTGGATGAATCGAGTTGGCATTGGTCTCGCGGTGATGACGATCGTTGCAACGCCAGTTCTGCTGGACGCGCAGAATTGGCCGCAGTTCCGCGGAGCGATGGCTGGCGTCGGCGTCGATCATCCCGACCTGCCGGACAGCTGGAGCACGACCGAGAACGTCGCCTGGGTCATCTCCATCCCCGGCATCGGCTGGAGCTCGCCGATCGTCTGGGGAGATCACGTCTTTCTCACCACCGTCGTCAACAGCGGCCAGCAGGAACCGCCCAAGCCCGGTTTCTATCTCGGTGACTGGCCGGCGTCCACGGCGCCACATCGCTGGATGGTGTACGACGTCGACTACGCTTCGGGCAAAGTGCGATGGGCGAAGGAGGTTGGCGGCAACGCGCCCGCGAAGGCCAAGCATCTGAAGAATAGCTACGCGTCTGAGACGCCGGTCACCGATGGGGAGCGTGTCTACGTGTACTTCGCCAACCTGGGACTCTTCGCGCTCGATTTTGCCGGTAACCAGATCTGGTCCAAACCCATCGGTCCGTTCAAGACGCGCAACAACTGGGGCACCGGTGCGTCGCCTGTGCTTCATCAGGGCCGTGTCTACATCGTCAACGACAACGACGAGCAGTCGTTCCTGGCAGCGTACGATGCGCGAACGGGCCAGGAGATCTGGCGTGTCGATCGCAAGGAGGGCACCAACTGGTCGACGCCATTCGCGTGGCAGAACGAGCTGCGCACCGAGATCGTCACGTCAGGCTCGGATCGGGTTCGTTCGTACGATCTGTCCGGAAAGCTGCTGTGGGAGTTTTCTGGAATGTCGAGCATTTCGATCCCGACGCCCTTCGAGCGCTTTGGCCTTCTCTATATCAGCTCGGGCTACATTGCCGATCCGATGCGGCCGGCGTATGCGATTCGTCCAGGCGCGTCGGGAGACATTTCGTTGAAACCCGGCGAGACGAGCAACACATACATCGTGTGGTCAGCGGCAGCCGGCGCACCCTACAACCCGACCCCCATCGTGTACGGCGACACGTACTACACGCTTTTCGACCGCGGATTCTTCACGAGCCACGACGCGAAGACGGGCAAAGAGATTTATCCACGACAGCGAATCACGGGCGAGGCGAGCGGATTCACCTCGTCACCCTGGGCGTACAACAATCGAGTCTTCGCAATGAGCGAAGAAGGCGATACCTATGTGATCCAGACGGGCACCGACTTCAAAGTGCTTGGAAAAAATTCGTTGAACGAGATGACGCTGGCAACCCCCGCTGTGGCCAGAGGTAGTTTGTTCGTCCGAACCGCTTCGAAGCTCTACCGGCTCACCAAGCAGAAGTAGCGAAACACCTCTACAGCAGCACGGTACGGTCCGACTGTTGCACCGTTCTCCCCAAGGCGAGCGATCGCAGCTGCGAATGCAGCTGCGATTGAGTCGCGTTGCAGAGGAGGGAGAATGCTGACGATTCTAGTCGTCCTTCTCGTGTTGCTGATGTTAGGCGCGGTGCCGGCGTGGCCGTACAGTCGAGGCTGGGGTTATTTCCCGAGCGGCGGCCTTGGTCTCGTGCTGCTGGTCGTCGTGGTCTTGTTGCTAACGGGGCGATTGTAACGCCTCGCTGGGTTGCGGGGTAACCGGTAACCCCGCGACCTACGCATCCCGCGAGTGCCGATCGAGAGCACCTTCGTGATCGAACACGTACTCGGCGAGCACCTTTTCACCTGGTGATCCGGCCGGAGTTGCGCGAAGGGTCAATCGAATCGGCACGTTCGGCGCATTTCGGACGAGAGACGCCGGGAGAGCGAATACAAGCTCGCTGGCGCCTTTGCGCACAGGCAGGTCGCTCGCGCGTCCCCATTCCTCGCCGCTTCCGAGCCGCCATTCTGCGTCGACCGACGCGATGTTCGCGAAATCGCCTCGCAATCGGGTGACCAGTACTTCGTCATCGGCCCATACGGCGCAGTGCACAGTTTCGCCGGGATCGAGCACGTAGGACCTGACGCGAACGCCGTCGCGAGCCAGCTGATTCAGCACCGCATCGGTGATTAACGCGTGAACACTGCCGGATCGGGCGAGATCGCCGATAGCAGTTCGAAGCTGCTCGGCCTCGGCCAGGAGCCGCGCGCAGCTGTCGCAGGTGAAGACATGTGCCTCAATCCGTTCGACATCCGCCGGCGCACTGTCTGATGTCCAATAGTCGGCGAGCTCGAGGAAAGACGGGCAGGACGTTTGCGTCGTTGTCATGACGCTCTCCGTGCTTCGATGCAGTCGCGCATCGAGGCCAGCGCGCGATGGCGGCTCACGCGAACCGCGCCGGGCGTCGTCCCGAGCGCATCGGCGATCTCGTGCGTCGATT
>Ga0075420_100000535_pt1 | contig 30519 bp, 28 predicted proteins | sample SoiMetdeltSBSDD4_FD_75296 | JGI IMG/M metagenome (GOLD analysis project Ga0075420, IMG submission 75296) | Bulk soil microbial communities from a Populus tree surrounding site in Tennessee, USA - Soil MetaG P. deltoides SBSDD4 | ecosystem: Environmental > Terrestrial > Soil > Tree plantation...
GCCCGGTCCGCGCCGGCGCTGGTCGTGGCCGCCTTGGGCCGAGCCGGCCCGACCCTTGCCTGGGCCGACCTCGCTCTGGCCGACCTCGCCTCGGCTCGCGGCAGCGGCTGCACCGCGACCTCGCCTGTTCCTGCCCTCGCCACGGCCCAGGCCGGCCTTGCTCGCTTCCTGGCCGGGGTCGGCGCCCATCGGCACTTTGCCACGACCGGCATCGCCCCGGCCGGCGGCCGTGGCACTCGCGCCGTTGGCGCTGCGGGCTGGGAGGGGGAGGTCGCCGGGTTCGTAGGGGGTGATCCTCACCGTGCCGCCGTCGACCGCGGCCAACGCTGCGAGCATGTGGTCCCGGCTCGTGGAGCGGGTGCCGGTGAAGCTCCAGGTGAACAGGCGCTCGGCGGGCGGGCGGCGGGCGGCGTCGGAGGGCGAGGCGCTGACGGTCGGGAAGCCCCGGGGCCCGATCGGCAGCTGGCGCACCGCCAGGCCGTCGAGCGCGGTGTGCAGGTGGGTGCGCCACACGAAGGCGAAGGCGCCGTAGGCGTCGAGCCGGGACCGGTAGGCCTCGTCGCCCACGTGGAACAGGGCGATGTTGCCGGCCCGGCGGATCCGCCGCACGAGCCGCGAGCGCAGCCGGTCGGGTCGATCGGTGACGATCAGGCTGCCGGGCACCACCAGCTCCCGTTTGGGATCTTCGACGATCTCGCCGGCCCACTCGCCCAGCAGGAACTGCAGCCAGGGCAGCTCGGCGCCGCCCGGCCGGTGCGTCACGATCGTGAGCTTTGCGTCACGCCCGGCGTGGTCGCTCTGCTCGATGGCGTCCTGCACGTCTCTTCCCTGCCTGCCTCACACGGCCCTCGCCGACGGTCACGAATTACCCCGTTCTACATGGCATTCCCCACCTCCCGTGCACGCTTCTTGCCGCGGATCGCGGACGCCGAGAAAGATGAGTGCCCTTCATGCCCGACGTGCCCGCCGACCTGAGCCCGTCCCCGACCGCCGACCAGGCCGCCGAAACCGCCGGCGCCGCCCCCGCCACCCCGGACTCGGCCGACGCCGATGCACCCACGGACCCGCTGGCAACGGACCCCGGCGGCGACGCCCCGGCAACCGCCGACGCCGACGCCGACGGCGGGGGTGAGCGGGAGCGGGAGCGGCTGCAGCGGCGGGACACAGTCGTCGCAGCGGGGGTCGGGGTCGGCGTCTTGGGGGTGTACCTCTGGACGCTCCTGCCGGGGGTCGGCTACAGCGGGGACACCGCGAAGTGGCAGTTCCTCGGGAAGGTCGGGGGCATCCCGCATGCCACCGGCTATCCGTTGTACCTGGCGCTCAACCGGGTCTGGGTCTGGGCCATCCCCGGGGGCAACCTGGCGTGGAAGGTCAACCTCCTGTCCGCGGTGTGTGGGGCGGCCGCCGTCGCAGTGCTGTACCTCGTCCTGCGACTGGTCGACGTCGGTCGCCCGGTCGCCGTCGCTACCGCTGCCACCTTCGCCTTCACCGGCACCTTCTGGAGCCAAGCCGTCGTCGCCGAGGTCTACACCCTCCACATCCTCTTCCTCGCCACGGTCACCGCCTGCCTCGTCGTGTGGCGCCGGGGCGGCAGCAACCGCTGGCTCCTCGCCGCCATGGGGGTCTACGCCCTCTCCTTCGGCCACCATCTCACCACCGGCCTCGCCCTCCCGGGCATCGTCTGGCTCGTGTGGTCGCAGCGCCACCGGGCCGTGACCCTCCGCAACGCCGCCTTCGTCGCCGCCGCCATCGCGCTCTCGGCCGCCCAGTACCTCTACCTCCTGCGCCTCAGCAGGACCGGCCCCTACCACGAGGCCACCATCGACGACCTCAGCGACATCGTCGACTACGTCACCGGCGGCTCCTTCCGCGACTCGATGTTCAACTACAGCTGGTACGGCCTTCTCGTCGCCCGGGTGCCGTTGCTGTTCCGCTTCCTCCGCGAGGAGTACCTGGTGTTGCTCGTGCCGGCGGGCGTCGGCGTCTGGCGCGGACTGAAGGCCGGCTCGGAACTGCGGGACATCAGCATCTACCTGGCGTCGCTGGCGGTCTGCACGGCCTTCTACGTCATGAACTTCGACGTCCCCGACGTCATCGTCTTCTGCCTCCCGATGTTCTTGGCGCTCGCGGTGTTCCTCGGCCTCGGCCTCGACACGTGGGTCACCTGGGCCAGGCAGCACTGGCCCGACAACGCCCGCGTCAGCCCAGCCATCGGGATCGGCGCCGCCCTCGCCGCGACGGTCCTCGTCGTCGGGGCGGTCGACTACAACCAGGCCAGCCAGCGGGGCGAGACCGAGGACGCCGAGCGCACCGAGCACCTCATCGCGGCCGCCGGCCACGACGCCGTGCTCCTCACCGACGACTACCACGACAGCGAGTTCGCCTGGTACTACCTGCTCGGCGAGGGCGAGGGGAAGCGACGCAACCTGGCGCTGGCCAACATGGTCACGCCGTCCCACCTGCGGCAGTACTTCACCACCCGCCGGGGCCCGGTGGCCGCCGCGGCCAAGCGGGTGAAGGGCACCTCGAGCCCCCCGCTCTACACCGCGTCCGCCCGCCAAGCCGTGCAAGCGGTCGCCAAGGGCTTCACCATCACCGAGGTCGCCCCCGAGGTGTGGCGGATCGGCCCGGCTCAGCCCCGGTAGCCGTTGGTGATCGGGAGGCGGCGGTCCTTGCCGAAGGCCTTGGGCGTGACGCGGACGCCCGGGGGCGACTGGCGGCGCTTGTACTCGGCGACGTCGACCAGGCGCGTGATCCGCTCCACCAGGTCCGGGTCGAAGCCCATCTCCACCAGCTGGCCCCGGGTGCGGTCGTCCTCGACGTACGCCTCGAGGATCGGGTCGAGGACCTCGTAGGGCGGCAGCGACTGGTCGTCGCGCTGATCGGGCCGCAGCTCCGCCGACGGCGGCTTCGTCAGCACGTGCGAAGGGATCAGCTCCCGGCCGGCACGGGCATTGCGGTCCTGGCAAAGGGCGTACACCAGCGTCTTCGGCACGTCCTTGATGGCGGCGAACCCGCCCGCCGTATCGCCGTACAGCGTGGAGTACCCGACCGCCATCTCGCTCTTGTTGCCGGTCGTCAGCACCATCCAGCCCCGGAACTTGTTCGACAGCGCCATCAGCACCAACCCCCGGATCCGGGACTGCAGGTTCTCCTCGGTGATGTCCGGCTCCAGCCCTTCGAACGACGGCTCCAGCATCGCCAAGAGCGCGGCATGCGCCGGCTCGATCGGAATGGTCCGCACGTCGATCCCCAGCTCCGAGCCCAGCCGAGAGGCGTCCGACACCGAATGTTCCGACGAGTACCGCGACGGCATCAGCACCCCGTGCACCTGCGACGGCCCCAGCGCATCGGCGGCGATCACCGCGACCAGCGACGAGTCGATGCCGCCCGACAGCCCGATCACCACGTCGGTGAAGCCGTTCTTGTGCACGTAGTCGCGGGTCCCGAGCACCAGCGCCTCGTACACCTCCTGCACCGACGACAGCGTCGGCGTGACCACGTCCGGCACCCGGGCCGAGCCCTCGGCCCGCGACCCTGGCCGCAACGACACCACCGGCAGCTGCGAGATCCCGGTCAGCCGCCCCCGCGGGTCGAGCAGCCGCTTGCGGAACACCGGCTGCACCACCAGGTCGTGCACCAGCAGCGACTCCTCGAACTGCGGCGCCCGCGCCAGCAGCCGCCCGTCGGCGTCGAAGACCATCGAGGCGCCGTCGAACACCAGCTCGTCCTGGCCCCCGACCTGGTTGACGTACACCAGCGCGCACGCGGCATCGGCGGCCCGGGTCCCCAGCATCCGTTCCCGCTCACCCAGCCGCCCGGCGTAGTACGGCGAGGCGTTGATGTTGACCACCACCTCGGCGCCCCCGGCCGCCTGCACGGCGATGGGGCCGGTGGGGCTGAACGCGTCCTCGCAGATCGACACCCCCACCCGCACGCCGCCGACCAGCACCAATGGCGTGGTCGACGTCCCGGGGGCGAAGTAGCGCTGCTCGTCGAACACGGCGTAGTTGGGCAGCTCGCGCTTGTGGTACACCGCCTGCACCTGGCCGTCGGCGCACACGGCCGCGGCGTTGTAGAGGTCGCGCTGCTGGTCGACGAACCCCACCACGGCCACGCACCCGCCGGTCGTGGTGGCCGCGGCTACCTTCTCGAGCGCGGCGCCGATGTCGGCGACGAAGCCGGGCCGCAGCAGCAGGTCCTCGGGTGGGTAGCCGCAGATCGCCAGCTCCGGCAGGACCACGAGGTCGCTGCCGGCGTCCTCGGCCGCCCGCAGCGTCTCGACGATCCGGGCGACGTTGCCGTCGAGGTCTCCGACACGGGTGTTGATCTGGCCCAGGGCGACGCGCAACCGCATCGGGTCAGCGTATTGAGAGACACCGGAAAGAAAGGTGTTCACGGCAACCTGTAGAGGTGCTTGAATCGCGCGCACGGATGCGCGGCGCGGCGTCTCCGACAGTCGGGTTTGTGACGTTGGAGGGGAAGTTGTGCGTCGGCGGCGGGTGAGCGGTGGTGCAGGCTCGTGCTCGACCTGAGCACGCTGGTCGAACAGAGCGCCGACCCCCGGGCGGTGCGTGAAGGCTGTAGCCGCCTGCCGCAAGAGCAGCGGGCCCGGGTCCTGGCCGACAGCGAGATCGCCCGGGCGTTCGTAGCGGTCACCGCCGCCAGCCGCAGCCTCACCCGCCTGCTGCACACCGACCCCGAGGCGCTCGACGTCCTCGCGTGGCTCGACGTCCGCCCGGCGCTGCCGTTCGGCGGCGACGCCCAGAGCCTCGTCCGCTGGAAGCAACACGAGTACCTGCGCATCGCCGCCCGCGACCTGATCGGCCGCGACACCGTCGACGAGACCACCGCCGCGCTCGCCGACCTCGCCACCGACGTACTCGGCCTGGCGGTCCGGCTGGCCGACGCCGACGAGCTGGCGGTAGTCGGCATGGGCAAGCTCGGCGGCCGCGAGCTGAACTACGCCAGCGACATCGACGTGCTGTTCGTCGGAGGCGACGTCCGCCAGGCCCGGGCCGTCATCGACCTGGCCCGCCAGTGCTTCCGGGTCGACGCCAACCTGCGCCCCGAAGGCCGCGACGGCCCGCTGACCCGCAGCGTCGACAGCTACGCCGCCTACTGGCAGCGCTGGGCGTCGCCGTGGGAGTTCCAGGCGCTGCTCAAGGCCGTGCCGGTCGCCGGCAACCCCGAGGTCAGCAAGGGCTGGGCCGAGGCGGCTGCCGCCGCCCTCTGGGAGCGTGAGCTCTCGGCCGACGATCTGCGCTCGCTGCGGAACCTCAAGGCCCGGGCCGAGGCCGCGGTGGCCCGCCAGGGCATCGCCGACCGGGAGATCAAGCGCGGCCCCGGCGGCATCCGCGACATCGAGTTCTCGGTCCAGCTGCTGCAGCTGGTGCACGGGCGGGTCGACTCGGCGTTGCGGTCACCGAACACCCTGGCGGCGCTGGCCGAGATGGCGGCCAGCGGCTACGTCGGCGCCGAGGACGCCGGCGGCCTGGCCGACGCCTACCGCCTGCTGCGCCGCGTGGAGCACGCCCTGCAGCTGGAGGACGAGCAGCAGACCCACACCCTGCCGGCCGTCCGGGACGAGCGCCGCCGCATCGCCCGGGTCCTCGGCTACCGGGGCACGCCCGAGGCCGGCCCCACCGAGGCGTTCGACCGCGACCTCGCCCGCCACCGCAACCTGGTCCGCTCGGTGCACGAGCGCCTCTACTTCCGGCCGCTGCTGGAGGCCATCGCGGGCGTCGGCCCGCTGTCGCCCGAGGCCGCCGCCTCGGCGCTGGAGACGTTCGGCTTCACCGATGTCGCCCGCACCCGCCAGGCCGTCGAGGAGCTGACCCGGGGCCTGACCCGCTCGTCGCGCATGATGCAGCAGGTCCTCCCGCTGGTGCTCGACTGGCTGTCGGCCACCCCGAACCCCGACGCCGGCCTGCTCGCCCTCCGCAAGCTGGCCACCGGCGAGCGCCGCACCACCGAGCTGGCTGCGGCGTTCCGGGACAGCCCCGAGGTGGCCCGGCGGCTCTGCCAGCTGCTCGGGACGTCGCCGCTCATCGGCGACCTGCTGGCCGCCAACCCCGACCTCATCGTCCGCCTTCCCGACCCGGGCCGGCTGCGCACGCTGTCCGGCCACGAACTGCGGACCTCGGTGCGCTCGGCGCTCGGCTGGCGGTCCCTCCTGGGTGAGCGGCAGGGCGCGCTGCGGCGCTGGCAGCGGCGCCACCTGCTCGGCGTCGCCGCCCGGGACGTGTTCGGCGAGGCCGAGATCACAACCGTCGGCAGCAACCTCACCGCGGTGGCCGAGGCCACGCTCGGCGCGGCGCTGAGGTCGCTGGAGCCCGGGGTCCGCATGGCGGTGGTGGCGCTCGGCCGCTTCGCCGGCGGCGAGTTGGCCTACGGCAGCGACCTCGACGTCGTCTTCGTCCACGATGGCGACACCGCCGCCGCCCACGAGGAGGCGCTGCGGGTGGCGACCGGCCTGGTGCGGTTCGTCGGCGGCGACACCCCGGCGCAGCGCATCTTCCGCCTCGACCCCGGCCTGCGCCCCGAGGGTCGCCAGGGCCCGCTCACCCGGAGCTACTCGGGCTACGCCACCTACTTCGACCGCTGGGCCCTGACCTGGGAGCGCCAGGCGATGGCCCGGGCCCGGCCGGTCGCAGGCGATGTCGAGCTGGGCGAGCGGTTCATGCGCCTGCTCGACCGGGTGGTGTGGGACCGGCCGTTCACCGAGGACGACGAGCGCGAGGTACGGCGGATGAAGGCCCGCATCGAGCGCGAGCGCGTGCCCCCGGGCGAGGACCCGGAGTTCCACCTCAAGCTCGGCCGCGGCTCGCTCTCCGACGTCGAGTGGACCGTGCAGCTGCTGCAGCTGCGCCACGGCGTGCCGTCGCCGGGCACCGTCGCCGCGCTGGACCTGCTGGCCGAGCGGGGGCTCGTCAGCGGGGGCGAGGCCGACGTCCTGCGCACGGCGTACCGGTTCTGCGAGCGGGTGCGGAACCGGTGGTGGCTGGTCGGCGCCGACCCGGTGCACCCCGACGCGCTCCCCCAAGGCGACGACCTCGCCCGCCTCGCCCGCTCGCTGGACGCCAACGCCCAGGACCTGCGGGACGACTACCGCCGGGTCACCCGTCGAGCCCGCCGGGTGGTGGAACGCCGCTTCTATGGGCGGTCCTGACCACCGTTGCCTAAGGTGACGGTGCTGTCAGTCGCTGCCAGTTGCGCGCGAGAGGGGAATCATGCCGGTCAAGCCCGAGGTCCAGCCGTTTCTCGACATGATGGCCGCGGTCGAGCTGCCGCTCACCGAGCAGACGCCCGAGGGCTTGCGGGAGGGCTACGCGGCGCTGTCGGCCATCGCGGTGAAGGAGGACGTGGCCGCGGTCGCCGACCGCAGCGTTCCCGGCCCCCGCGGCGACGTTCCGGTCCGGGTGTACCGCCCCGCCGGCGTCGAGGGTGATGCGCTCCCGATCCTCGTGTGGCTGCACGGCGGCGGCTGGGTCATCGGCGACGTCGAGACCTACGACGCCCTGGCCCGGGCACTGGCCAACCGCGCGGGCGCCGTGGTGGTGTCGGTCGACTACCGCCTGGCCCCCGAGGACCCCTATCCCGCCGGCCTCGAGGACTGCATCGCCGCGGTGCGGTGGGTGGCCGACAACGCCGCCGAGCTGGGCGGTGACCCCGATCGGATCGCCCTCGGGGGCGACTCGGCGGGCGGCAACCTGACCGCGGTCGTGGCCCAGCAGCTGCGGGAGAGCGGCCCGGCGCTGAGGTTCCAGCTGCTGGTGTACCCCGTGACCGACGCCCGCTTCGGCACGGCATCGATGGACGAGAACGCCGAAGGCTTCTTCCTCACCCGGGAGGCGATGTTCTGGTTCCGGGGCCACTACCTGGGTGACGATTCGAGCCTGATCGAGGATCCGCGGGTGTCGCCGCTGCTGGCAGCCGCCGACGCGCTGGAGGGGCTCCCGCCCGCGCTGGTGATCACCGCCGAGTACGACCCGCTGCGGGACGAGGGCGAGCAGTACGGCCAGGCCCTCCAGGCCGCCGGCGTCGACACCACCATCACCCGCTACGACGGCATGATCCACGGCTTCTTCTCGATGCGCGAGATGCTGCCCGATGCCGCGGTGGCCGTGGACGAGGCGACCGAAGCGCTGCGCAAGGCCTTCGCCTAAAGCCGTCGCCGAGCGGGGCCGGTCGGGCAATCTGGCCTCGTGCCGACGACCAGGCCCCTGACTGCCCGCGCTCCCGACGAGGAGCATCGCACCGCCACGTCGCTGGAGCTGTTCTTCGACCTCTGCTTCGTGGTGGCGGTGGCGCAGGCGTCGACCAGCCTCCACCACGCCCTGGCCGAGGGCGACATCGGCCATGCGCTGGTCGGCTACTCGATGGTGTTCTTCGGCATCTGGTGGGCCTGGATGAACTTCAGCTGGTTCGCCTCGGCGTACGACAACGACGACACCCTCTACCGGCTGACGGTGTTCGTGCAGATCGCCGGGGTGCTGATCCTGGCGGCAGGGGTGCCCCGTGCGTTCGACGACTACTCCTTCGGCGTCGCCGTTCTCGGCTACGTCGTCATGCGCGTCGCGCTGATCACCCAGTGGCTGCGCGCCGCGCATGCCGACCCGTCCCGGCGGGTCACCGACCGGCGCTATGCCCTCGGTGTGGGCCTGTGCACGGTGGGCTGGGCGGCGTTGTTGCTCCTGCCCGGGCGCTGGCTGCTGGTGGGGTGGCTGGTCATGGCGCCGGCCGAGCTGGCGGTGCCCGCCTGGGCCGAGCGGGCCGAGCCGACCACGTGGCACCCCGGGCACATGGCCGAGCGCTACGGGCTGTTCACGCTGATTGTCCTCGGCGAGTCGGTGCTGTCGGCCACCATGGCAGTCCAGGCCGCCCTCGACGCCACCGACGAGCTCGGCTCCTTGCTCGCGATCGCCTTCGGCGGCCTCCTGATCGTCGCCTCGCTGTGGTGGGTCTACTTCTCGCAGCCGACCGAGCGGGTCGTCGAGACGGCTCGCTCGTGGTTCGAGGGCGGCCGGCAGAGCGATTCGTTCGTGTGGGGCTACGGGCACTCCGTGGTGTTCGCCTCGGCCGCAGCGGTGGGGGCGGGCATCGCGGTCGCCGTCGACGTGGCCACCGGGCACGCCGAGCTGTCGGAGCGGGGCGCCGCACTGGCCGTCGCCGGGGCGGTGGCGCTGTACATGCTCAGCGTGTGGGCGGTGTCGGGCCGCTTCAAGGACCGCACCCGTGTCGGCCCTCTCAGCGCCCCGGTCAGCGCGGCGGCGGTGCTGGTGGTTGGCCTCGTGACGGGGTCGGTGCTGGCGATCGGCCTGGTGGTCGCGGCAACGGTCGCGGCCTTCGTCGTCGCCGAGAGCCGCGACCCGTCACCGGTTCCCTAGGAGGTGCCGGAAGATGGCGCTGGATCGGAAAGATTTTGGGATTTTTGTCCCAGAATCGCCGTCATGATCGACGCGGGGCTCGTTCTCATCGGGTGCCGCGCCGGGACCGGCGGCGTCCCTTGCAGGACAGTGTGTGGGACGGCCCGGCGCGGCACTGACGGTCACCTACCGGGTCGACTAACTTGACGGGCATCTAGGAAGTGTCGACCCGGAGGTGATCGTGGCGCAGAACATCGAGGCGACGGTGGACGCCGACCTGCTGGCCGACAGCCGGTCGCGCTTCGAGGAACACGGGTACGTCATCGTCCCCGGGGTCCTGTCGGACGACGAGGTGGCGTCGTTCCGCGTCGCGGTCGACGCGGGGATCGAGACCCGGATGGCCGGCGACGTGCGGCGGGACGAGGACAAGTCCGGCTACGAGGCGTCGTTCCACCAGTGCATCAACCTGTGGGAGGACATCCCCGGCGTGCGGGAGCTGACCTTCCACCCCCGGGTCGCGGCGGTGGCCGCCGGGCTGCTCGGGGTGCCGTCGGTGCGGGTGTGGCACGACCAGGCGCTGTACAAGGGGCCGGGAGGGCGGCGCACCGACCCCCACCAGGACCATCCCTACTGGCCCATCGTCGAGACGAACACCATCACGGCGTGGGTGCCGCTCCTCGACGTGCCGCTGGAGGCGGGCGCAATGGGCTACGTGCCGGGCAGCCACCGCTTCGGGGTCCGCAAGTTCGCCAACATCTTCACGGACCGGGGCTTCGACCTGGTCAACGGGCCCGAGGCCCGGGGCGTGGCGCCGGTGTTCGCGCCCGTGCCGGCCGGGTCGGTGGCGTTCCACCACGGGCTGACCATCCACACCGCGGGCGCCAACACCACGTCGTCGGTGCGCAAGGCGCACTCGATCATCTACTTCGCCGATGGCAGCACCCGGGGCGAGAAGCCCCGCCACCACCCGAGCGTCGATCGCGCGGGGATCGAGGTGGGCGCCGTCATCGACTCGGTGGTCACGCCGATCGCCCATCCCCGGGCTGCTGGCGACCTGCCGTCGACCCCGCCGCCGCTGGCCGAGCCGGTCATCAACTGGCCGGGCTGGGACTGGTCCACCTTCGAGGGGTGGGACAAGGTGAAGGAGCGCTAGCTGCTCGCTGCTAGCTGACGTCGACGTCGACCGTGCCGCCGCTGCGCCACCAGTGGGAGCCGTCGTCCATGCGGTTCAGGAAGCCCTCGTCGACGAGGTAGCGGCCGAGGGCGGTGGCATCGTCGGACCAGCGTTCGAGGATGCCCCGGGTCTGCTCGGCCGAGTAGGCGACGCCGGGCTCGAAGTCCTGGGCGACGAGGTCGAGCAGCGGCAGGCGCCGGCTGCGCTTCGCCGGCATCCCGACGAGCCGCCCGTCGCGCACCCACGTGCGGTACACCCGATCCACCGTGTCGTCACCCATGCCCCTCCAGTTTGCAGGACGCTGCCCATACTCGTGCCCATGGTTTCGGTCGTCGCGGTCTCGCCCGAGCTGACGTACCCGCTCCGCCAGGCGCTGCTGCGACCGCACCAACAGATGGCCGAGTTGGCGGAGCCCGACGACCTCGCGCCGGAGGCCCGGTCGTTCGCCGCGTTCGACACCGCCGGCAAGGTGGTGGGGACGGGCGTGGTCAGCCGGCGGCCGCCGGGGTGGCAGGTGCGGGCGATGGCGGTCGACCCGTCGTTCCGGGGGCAGGGCATCGGCTCGCAGGTCTTGGCGGCGATCCTGGATCACGTCCGCGCCTGCGGGGGCGGCCTGGTCTGGTGCAACGTCCGCACCCCGGCGGTCGGGCTCTACCGTCGGGCCGGCTTCGTGGTGACGGGCGAGCCGTTCGATCTCCCCCACATCGGGCCCCATGTCCGCATGGAGCTCGACGTTCCGTCTGGCTAGCAGGCGCCGCCGTGGACGTCGACGCGGCCGCCGGTCGAGACGGACACGCAGGCGACCTCGTCGTTGAGGTGGGTCTCGAGGTTGCCGTCGTCGTCGAGGCCGTCGCCGTCGGTGTCCTCGATGCCGCTGACGTCGGGTGAGCCGGGGAGGTCGTCGACGTTCTCCTGCAGGACGCGCACCTCACGAGGGTGCTCGTCGAAGGCGTCGTCGGCGAGGAGGAAGAGCCGCAGCGCCTCGGCGAGGCCGCGGGCGCCGGCGCTCTCGACGAGCTGCTCGGCCCGATCGGCGGTGCTCTGGTCGTCGCCGCCGGTCTGATCGCTGTCGTCGTCGTCAGTGCAGGCGGCCGTCACGAGGACGAGCCCCAACGCCAACGCCGCCGCTGTCAACCTGCGTGATATCCCCATGTGACCGGTGTACCCCACGGCTACGCCGGAGGTACGTCGGTACCTCGGTCACCGTTCGAGGAGCGGGAGGACCTCGTCGGCGGCCGCGTGGGCGAGCCGCCAGTAGCGGCGCCGGCGCCGCTCGCCCCAGTGGGGGAGCCGATGCGAGCGGGGCGCGACCTGGAGCTCGCACGCGTCCTCCGACCAGGGCGCGACGACGATCTCGACCCGGGCATGGTGGGCGAGCCGTAGACCCCGACCAACGAGCCTTCCTTGGGCCCGCCACCCGCCGAGGGCACCGGCGTCGCCGGTGTCGTGGGCGAAGGCGGTGTCGACCCGGAGGTTCCCTTCCTGACCGAGGGGCAGGGCCCGGCCGACGGGGAGCACGGGTGCGTCGGCCTCCGGGCGCTGGACTCGCCGGGTCACGACCTCGTGCTCCCGTTGCAAACAGGGACGATGGATCGCAGCCATGCCTTGAGCGTGCGCCCTCCCCCCAGGGGAGAGTCAATGCCCCGGCACCAATCTCCGCTGTGACCGCCGTCGCACCGTCTCAGCGCGAGCCGGCGGTGACGTCCCACTGGTCGAGGACCCAGCGCCAGGTGCCGTCGGGTTGGCGGCGGGAGACCTCGGCGGTGATGCCGCCGTCGGCGAGGTGGGTCGAGGTGAGCGCCAGGTCGCCGAACCGGAGGACCGGCTGCTGGTCGCCGAGCGTCAGCTTGGTCCCGGCGGCGAGCATCGCGTCGAACACCCGACGCAGGGCATCGTGCCCGACGGCGACCTCGCCACCGTCGTAGGCCATGACCGCGTCCGGCTCGAAGAGGTCGAGCAGCCCCTCGACGTCGCCGGCGTTGACGCGAGCCACGAAGAGCCGCTCCAGCTGCTCCGGCTCGACCGCAGGTCCATCACTCATGTCAGATGGTGTAGTGGACGGACCCGCGATCGAGTCGTACAACCCCGACCTGGCGGCGACGATGCTGCGTGACGGCGGCGGGGGCGGGGTGATCGATTACCTGGGGCTGCGGCTGGTGGACGTCGGGCCGGGGACGGCGGCCGCCGAGATCGAGGTGACGCCCGAGCTGCTGCACAACTTCGGGGCCGTGCACGGTGGCGTGGTGGCGACGCTGGTCGACCACGTCCTGGGGGCGGCGGTGCTGCCGGTCGTCCCGGCCGGCACCTGGCCGGCGACCCTCGAGTTCAAGCTCAACTACCTGGCCCCGGTCAGTGAAGGCGTGATCCGGGCCGAGAGCCAGATCCTCTCCCTCCGCCGCCGCACCGCCGTGGTCCAGGTCACCGTCACCAACACCCTCGCCGACCCTGGCGCCGACACCGCCCACCCTGTCGCCACCGCCCTCGGCACCATCGCCCTGACCCCACCGAAATCCGCGTAACGAACCGCCGGGGGGTCATGACAGCACCCACCCGTTTTTGTTACGGTCCCGTGTCGACGTCATCGGCGTCGGTTGCCGGGGAGACAGGGCCGCCGCCATGCGGTGGGGGAGGGCAGGGCATTTGCGCGAGTTGCATGACTCGAAGTCCGGCCCGTGGGGCGCGATCCGCCACATGGCATCGCCGCGGCGCTCCGTCCCCGTGTTCCTCTGCCTGGTCGTCCTGAGCGGCCTGGGCGTCCTGCCGGTGGCCTCCGATGCCCGGCCGGTCCAGCTCTTGAGCCCGGGCGACGACCCGCAGAGCACCCAGGAGCAGCAGGCGGAGGTCCGAGCGAAGCGGGGCGAGGTCGCCATCGAGGTCGACGCGCTCAAGGCCAGGACAACCGAGCTCAATGCCGCACTGAAGAAGCTCGACGCCAACGTCAAGTCCCAGCAGGCGAAGTACGCCGACGCCCAGCAGCGGGTCGTCAAGGCCGACGAGGCGCTCGCTGTCGCCACGGTCGCCCTGGGCGAGGCCGAGAAGCGGGTCCTCGCCCTCGAAGCGGCCCGCCGGCAGCTCATGGTCGACTCGTTCACCAGCCCGCCGAGCGAGAACGCGGTCGACGCCTTCGACGCCGACAACATCAACGACGCCACCATCAAGCAGGCGCTGCTGGAGATGCACGCCGACCGGCAGGCCGAGGTCCTCGCGCAGCTCACCGCCGCCCGCGAGGCGGTCAAGGCCGACCGGGCGGCCAAGGCCGACGCCTCCGCCGCCGCCAAGCGGCGACGGACCTCCGCTCGCGCCGCTCTGGCCCGGGTCGAGGGGGCGAAGGCCCAGCAGCAGAAGTTCGCGGACGAGGCCGAGGCCGCGCTCGAGTCGAAGCTCGCCGAGTCGGCCCAGCTCGCCGCCGTCGACAAGCAGCTGTCCGCCAAACTCGCCGCCGAGCAGGCCGAGCTCGCCCGCCGGCTGGCCGCGGCCAAGGCGGCCGCCGACGCCAAGGCCCGTGCGGCCAACAGCGGCTCCCTGGTGAAGCCGGCGCCCGGCGGCCTGGCGACGGTGTCCTGCCCCAACGGCGACGGCTCGATCACCGTGGCCGGCTCGATCGGGACCCAGGTGGGCAACCTGTTGAGGGCCGCCTGGGCCGACGGCGTGGGCCTGTGCGGCTGGGGCTTCCGCAGCCCCGACGAGCAGATCGCCCTGCGTAAGGCCCACTGCGGCACCACGTACTACGACATCTACCTGGCCCCGGCCAGCGCCTGCTCACCGCCGACGGCCCGGCCCGGCTACTCGATGCACGAGCAGGGCCTGGCGATCGACTTCACGTGCAACGGCGGCGGCTCGATCGAGAGCCACAGCAGCCCCTGCTTCATCTGGCTCGACAACCACGCCAGCACCTACGGCCTCTACAACCTCGAGACCGAGGCCTGGCACTGGTCGACGAACGCCCACTAGCCGCTAGGGGATCCGCCAGAGCTCCAGCTCGCCCCGGGCTCCGGTGAAGCGCGTCGTCAGCAGCGACGTACCGACCCAGGCGAGGGGCCACGACTCGGCGGGCAGTCGGCACACCACGTCCCCGACCACGGACGTGACGGCGGTGGTTCGCCGAGGCCGCCGGGTGGCGACGAGCCCGGCGGTGGGGTGCCAAGCCGGTTTCGGGCTGAGCCGGGGGTGCGCCCGTGCGAGGTGGGCGGCGTCACCCGGGGCTGCCAGTACTTGCGCTGCGGTGAGATCGACTTCGAAGCTCCTCGGCTTGCCGCCGAGGAGCGCATCGACGCGGTTGCCGTCGTCGCTCACGTGGACGTGCCAGATCGATCGGGACGTCGGCAGAAGCACCTCCAGCACCGGCGCCGGCGGCCGCAGCACCCGGATGCCGTGATGGCCCAGGCGCACCGCGCCTCCGCCCACCGAGACCAGGTGGAACACCCGCTGCGACTCCGGCAGCGGCCGCTCCCACGAGCCGTCCAGCGCGGCGACGACGAACGGATCGTCGGACGAGTGCCGCCACCAGATGCACCCGGACCGCCAGTCGACCCCGCTGCTGTAGCCGTCCCACGAGGCGACCTCTTCGAGGTCCGGCCAGGTGACGAGCCTGATGCGCCCCTCCCGGAACACCACGAGCCGCCCACCCTGCGGGTCGACCCCGACGAGCAGCGTCTTCTCCTCGACCTCCCGTGCGACGACCTCCGGTCCGAGCCCGACCAGCCGCGGGGTGGCCCGGCCACCATCAAGTCGCCAGCCGGTGTCCAGCACGACGAAGCCCGACCCGGCCGGGTGCAGCTCGGTCGCCGCGCAGGTCTCCCGAAGGACCTCCCGCCCCGACCCGACGTCGATGAGGTGCACGAAGGCCCCCCGCTCCCAATCACCGGTCCACGCAACCGCGTCCCGACCCACCGCGACCCGGATCCCCCACGGGTACCGCGGCCCAGGCTCGAGCCCGCATCGCCAGACGACCTCCCCAGATGCCCCGATGGCGGCCAAGCTATGGCATGGGGGGCGAGCCGCCGACTGGTTCTTCGACCACGAGGATCTTCGCGGTCTACATCGGCGTCTAGGAACCGATCGCGCCGCGACGGCGTAGCGGTCGGCATGGCGAAGTTCAAGGTGCAGGACGGCGAGCAAGTGCTGATGGAAGGGCTGCTCCCGTACCTCAAGAGCAAGTACCGCTACATCCCGGGTCTCAGCTACCTGACCGACCGGCGGTTCGTCCACACCAACAACCTGCGGGGGAGGGCAGTCGGCGGCCTGGTAGGAGCCCTCATGACCGCCCGCATCGACCTCGAGGTGCCGTTGGAGACCATCACCAGGATCGGCCGGAGCTCCCACGGCCGCAAGAACCACCCGGTGCTGGTGATCCTGACCCGCGACGGCCAGGACCACCGCATAGTCGCCGAAGACGAAGCCTGGTTCCAAGCCTTCGACCGCGCCCTGGCCCAGCGCCACCCAGGCCAGATGTCGTAGTACTCACCGCCAGTAGCGGCCTGACCTGGTCGTCGGTCCCTCCCTGCGACCGCCCATCCAGCACAGATCCATCAGTCCGCTCCTCCGGATCCGGTTCTGCTGGGATTCGGCCCCGATGACTGTCGTCGCCGCGCGCCCTGCCGAACGCCTCGACCGGAACCTCCACCCGGCCCGCACGCCGCTCGACGACGTCCACCGGCTCGTTGAGCCCCTCCGAGTGCTATGCCGTTCCACCGGCCGCCCCCAACCACCTCGACAACCGCGGCCGCCGCATCCTCGCTCAGCTCACCGCCGAGGCGCTCGAGGCCGGCGTCGCCTCCATCCACCGCGAAGCCCAGGCCGACCTCCGAATCACCCGCCCCCTCGGCCTCGTCATCGACCGCTCTCGCAAGAACGGCCTCGGCGCCGGCACGACGACCCCAGCGGTCGCGTGCCGCTACGACTCGTCCGGCGGGTGGGCCACGTGGGCGGCCCCGCCAGCGGCGAGCACAGAGTGATCGAGTACGTCGTGTCCGGCCCCGGCGCGGTGGTAGGGCCCACCAGACCGGGACTCGCTGTCGGGCGCTCTGGCGCCGTCACCCTGCTGCCGTGATCGTCGGCGCGGTCGGGATCGCGGCGCCGCTCCCGATCGTCGGCAGCTCCGGCCGCCCGCGCCGCGCCCTCGCCTTGGTCGAACGTCCGTAGCCTCGGCGCCATGACGCGCCTGGGGCTGATCTTCCTACCGAGCGATGCTTCCCATGCGGTCGACCTGCTCGAACGGGCGGATCGAGCCGGGGTGCGCACGGCGTGGCTGGAGATGAACGCCGTCGGCCTCGATCCGTTCCCGCTGCTGACGGCGGCCGCGGCGCGGACTGAGCGCATCGGGTTCGGGACTGCCATCCTCCCCGCCTTCTCCCGGCACCCGGTGGCGTTGGCGACCCAGGCGCTGGCGTTGGAGGGCCTGGCGCCGGGCCGGCTCCGGCTCGGCATCGGGGCGGGCAACACCGCCCGGATGGCGGCGGCGTTCGGCCACCCGGGCGACCAGGCGCTGGCCCGGCTGCGCGAGTACCTCCAGGTCCTCCGGCCGATCCTGCACGACGGCGAGGTTCGCCACGACGGGCGGTTCTACTCGGCGGACGTGTCGATCGCCGACCCGCCCGGGACACCCGTCCTGCTCTCGGCGCTCGGCCCGCAGGCTTACGCCCTCGCGGGCGAGCTGAGCGACGGCGCGCTGTCCTGGATCTGCCCGATCGACTACCTCGTCGACGTCGCGGCGCCGGCTCTGGCCCGTGGGGCCGCCGCAGCCGGTCGGCCCACGCCGCCGCTGATCGCCCACGTGCCGGTCGCGATCTGCGACGCCGACCGACGGGCCGAGGTACGCGAAGCCGCGCGGCGGGACCTGTCCCACTACGCGAGGGTCCCCGTGTTCGCCCGGATGCTCGCCGCGGCCGGCCACCCGGTCGTCGACGGCGCCGTGCCCGACGACCTGCTGGACGAGCTCGTTGTCGTCGGCGACGAGGCCGAGGTGACGGCCCGGCTGGCGAGCATCCTCGAACGGCCGATCGACGAGGTGATGGTGAGCCTCCTCCCCGAAACGCACGACCGCGACGAGGAAGACCGCCTCCTCACCGTGCTCGGCTCGGCCTTCGGGGCTGATGGTGCTGGGGGCTGAGTCGGTGGTGGCGGTGTCGTCGCCGAACAACGAGCCATCGGGCGCCTGTGCTGGGGCGCGTACGACCGGTGCGGGCACATCGAGCACGACTTCGACGTCTTCCTGTCCCACACGTCCACTGATAATCCGTCCGTCGCGGCGCTCGGCCGGGCGCTGCGCTGCCGGACTAGATGTCGTAGTACTCACGGCCAGTGACGGCCTGACCAGGCCGTCGGGGGTCTGCTGGGCCGGTCATCCAGCACATCCATCACACTGCCACCTCGATGGCCCGATGAGCCTGGCGGAAGCGTCGCCGCCGGCCCGCCCCGGCCGCCGTGCCGTCGAGTTCGCCCGCTGGGTCGCCGCAGAGTCGGGACGCCCGGTCTGGCCAAGGACATTGGATGCGTGCGGCGCTCGGTAGACCGTCTCGTGGAGCACGTGCCTCGCACCTCTAGCCCAATCGTGACCGCGCAGTCGTTGGTGTCGAGGATGTTCACGGCTTCCCCCAGTTGATGTCCATGTCCTCGGGCACGTCGAACTCCGTGAGGCAGCTGCAGCACTGCACGTGCTGGTCGTTGTTGGGGATGTCGTCGCTGTGGCTGGTGTCCTGCAGGAGCTGCAGTTCGGTCGGGGTGGTGGGCTTCCACTGGCAGAAGGCCTGACCAGAAACCCGAGCTCGGTCAGCCCTTGAGGGCGCCGGAGGCGAGGCCGCTGACGATCTGGCGTTCGGCGACGACGTAGAACACCAGTGCCGGGACCATCGAGAGCGACGTGAAGGCGAGCACGCGGGCCGTGTCGGACGAGTACTGCGTGGAGAAGTTGGTGACGCCGAGCGGGAGCGTCCACATCTCGGGGTCGTTGAGGACGACGAGCGGCAGGACGAAGGCGTTCCAGCTCGACACGATCGTGAGCACCGCCACGGTCGCCAGCACCGGCCGCGACATGGGCAGGGCGATCCGGAAGTAGAACCGGAACGGCCCACACCCGTCGATGGCCGCGGCCTCCTCCAGCTCGGCGGGGATCGAGCGGAAGAACGGGCGCAGCACGATGATCGACGTCGGCAGGGCGAAGGCCGCCTGAGGGAGGGCAACGCCGAGGGGGTTGTTCAGCAGGTCGACGCTCCGCAGCGAGATGAACAGCGGCAGGATCGCGACCGTCAGCGGGAACAGCAGCCCCAGCGTGAACAGCGTGTAGACCGCCTCCCGGCCGGTGAAGGAGATCCGGGCCAGCGCGAACGCGGCCAGGGACGCGCACGGCACCACGACCCCGGCCGTGAGAGCGGCCACGATCACGCTGTTGCGGACCTGCCGCCAGAAGGTGCTCGAGCCGAGGATCTCTCGATAGTTGTCGAAGACCCAGGGGTCCGGCAGCCCGACCGGGCGGTCCGCGATCTGCCCCGTCGTCCGGAAGCCGCCCAGCACCGCGTAGAGCACCGGCACCAGGACGACCAGCACCACCCCGACGGCGATCGCGTACGGGGCAGGCCGCGCCAACCGTCGCCGCAGCACGGTCACGCTCCCATCGCCGTGAGCGCGCCCCGGACGTCACGGCGCAGCACCATCCGCTGGTACGCCAGCGCCACCACGAACGAGACGAAGAACCCGATGACCGCCACCGCGCTGCCGTAGCCGAACTGCTTGCGCTCGAAGCCGCGCTCGAGCATGTAGGTGACCGTCGTGTGCGATGCGCCGACGGGGCCGCCGCCGGTCAGCACCCACACCAGGTCGAACAGCTGCAGCGATCCGATGATCGACAGGAACACCGAGATCCGGATGGTCGGGCCCAGCAGCGGGAGGGTCACGTAGCGGAAGGTCTGGGCCCTGCTCGCCCCGTCGAGCGCCGCCGCCTCCTCGAGCTCGTGGGGGATCTGCTGGATCCCGGCGAGGAGCAGGATCATGTGGAAGCCGAAGTACTTCCACGACACGACCACGAACACGGTGTAGAGGACGACCTTCTGGTCGGCCAGCCACAGCTGGACGATCCCCCCGAAGCCGACCGCCTCCAACGTGCTGTCGGCCAGCCCCGACGGCTGGAGCAGCAGCCGCCAGACGATCGCCGCGATGACGTCGGACAGCACGAACGGCAGGAAGAACAGCAGGCGGAACAGCGCCCGCCCCCGCATCCTCCGGTTGAGCAGGACGGCGAGTCCGAGGGCGAACGGCAGCTGCAGCGCCAGCGACAGCGCCGCGATCACGAACACGTGCCGGAGGGCGCCGAGGAACATGGGGTCGGCCAGCGCATCCCGGTAGTTCTGGAGGCCGACGAAGTTCTCGAGCGGTTCGAGGCCGTTCCAGTCGTAGGTGCTGTAGAAGGCACCCTGGATCAGCGGCACCAACGCCAGCAGGACGTAGAGCGTCAACGCCGGCAGCAGGAACGCGGCGATCGTCAGCCGCTTCTGCCACACCGGCCCGACCGGACCGCGCCCGGCGTGGCCCGGGCGCGGCGCACCGGCTGACTGCGCCACGTCCGGGCCGAGGCCGGCGGGCGGCCGGTCCACGTGATCGAGGGGCACGGCCGCCCGGTTGGGGGCGTCAGCCGCCGGCGGCATCCGTGATCGTCTGGGCGACGTCCTCGGGGGAGGCCTGCCCGGCGTAGAGCTGCTCGACGGCGTCGTTGACCACCTCGCCGAGCTCGGGCGAGTAGGCCTGGTCGAGGTAGAGCTGCATGAACGTCGCCTCGCCCCGGGCCGCCAGGACCTCCTGGAGCGCCGGGTCGGTGACCGATTCCTCCGAGCCGATGACGACCGGCAGGATCCCGCTGTTCGACTTGCCCCAGCGGTCGGCCACGTCGCGGCTGGAGATGTACTCGAGGAACTCGACTGCCTCGGGCGGGGCGTCGCGCCCCACGGCGAAGCCGTTGCTGCCGCCGAAGCCGTCGGTCGGGGCACCCTCGCCTCCGTCGACTTCGGGGAACGGGAACCAGCCGAGCTTGTCGCCCAGCCCCTCGCCGTCGGGCGAGTTGGCCTGCTGGGTGCCTGGCGCCCACTGGCCCATGAGGTGGAAGGCGGCGTCCTCGGTGGCGATGGTGGCGGCCTGGCCACCGGCGCCGTCCCACACGGCCGCCATGTGCCCGGCCTGGAACGGCTTCAGCGCGATGAGGTCGGCCAGGTGCTCGCCGGCCTGGATGAACGGCTCGGTGTCGAACGACCCGGTCTCGCCCGCTTCGAGCAAGGCCTCCGGCCCGCCGAGGCGCAGCGCCAGGTACGCCCACCAGAACATGCCGGGCCACTTGTCGCCCTCCCCGAGCGCGATGGGCGTGATGCCGGCGTCCTTGAGCGTCTGGACGTCCTCGAGCAGCTCGTCCCAGGTGGCCGGCGGCTCGTCGATGCCGGCCTGGGCGAAGAGGTCCTTGTTGTACCAGAACCCCACCATCCCGAGATCGAACGGGATGCCGTACTGGCGGTCCTCGACCTGGTAGGTCTTCACCGCGGCCTCGTTGAGAGTGTCGACCCAGGGGTCGACGTCGTCGGTGATGTCCTGGACGAGGTCGGCGTCGACCTGCGCGGTCAGCTCGCCGCCGCCCCAGGACTGGAACAGGTCGGGCGGTTCCCCGGCCTGCAGGCGGGGCTCGATCGCGGTCTTGAACGCCTCGTTCTCGTAGACGGTGATCTTGATGGTGACGTTCGGGTGCTCGTCCTCGAACTCGGCGGCGATGTCCTCCCATAGGGAGAGGCCCGGGTCGTTGTTCTGGATGTGCCACCACTCGATGGTGACCGGGTCGCCCGACCCGGAGGCGCCGGCGTCCTTGGCGCTGTCGTCGTCATCGTCGCCACCGCAGGAGGCGGCGAAGAGCGCCACTCCGCCGACCAGCAGTGCCGCACGGGCAGTCCTCCGGTGCATGTCCGGTCCCCCTTTGCACGAGCTGTCTCTCTCGTACGGGGGCGAGCGTCGCGCACCTCTCCAGGCTTGTCAATCGTTATCGATAACGTTATCGACACCGTTCTCTGGCCCTGGATATGCTCGCCCGGTGCCACGAGTCACGATCGGGGATGTGGCGGCCGAGGCCGGGGTCTCGATCGCCACCGTGTCCAAGGTGATCAACGGCCGCTACGGCGTCGCCGCCGCCACGCTGGCGAAGGTGCAAGCCGTCATCGACGAGCTCGGCTACGAGTCGAGCCTCGTCGCCCGCAGCCTGCGCAGCCACCGCACCAACGTGATCGGCATCCTCGTCGCCGACATCGAGCCGTTCAGCGCCGAGCTGCTCAAAGGCGCCGGCGCCGCCATACGGGCGCGGGGCTACGAGCTGATCGTGTACTCCGGCAGCGGCCACGGCAAGGACCACTCGGGCTGGGAGCGCCGCTACATCTCCCGGCTCGGCGGCACCCTCACCGACGGGATCATCCTCGTGACCCCCACGGTCGTCGACGTCGACGACAGCACGCCGCTGGTGGCCATCGACCCGCACACCGGCCCGTCCAGCTTGCCCAGCATCCACGGCGACAACCTCGCCGGCGCCATCACCGCCACCGAACACCTCCTCGAGCTCGGGCACCGCCGCATCGGGTTCCTCGCCGGCCGCGCCGACCTCGAGTCGGCCCGCCAGCGAGAGCAGGGCTACCGCGACGCGCTGGCCGCTGCCGGCGTCGCCGTGGACGACGACCTCATCCGGCTGGGCGACTACGAGCTCGAGACATCGGAGGAGCCGGCCCGTCAGCTCCTCACCCTCGACGACCGGCCGACGGCCATCTTCGCCGCCAACGACCTGTCGGCCATGCAGACCCTGCACGTCGCCCACTCGCTGGGACTGGACATCCCCGGCGACGTCTCGGTGGTCGGGTTCGACAACATCCCCGAGTCCGCCCTCGTCGAGCCCCCGCTCACGACCATCGACCAGTCGATCCAGGAGATGGGCCGTCAGGCCGTCGAGCTGCTGATCGACCTCATCGAAGGCAACACCGAAGGCCCGCAGCGGATCACGCTGCCGACCCGCCTCGTCGTCCGCCAGTCGACCGGCAGGGCGCCCGGTTGACCGTCCCCGACCGGACAGTGGCCGTCTACCGCGACCCGACGCGCCCGACCGCCGAGCGGATCGCCGACCTGCTGGCGCAGATGACGCTCGAGGAGAAGGTCGCGCAGCTCGGCAGCGCGTGGGTCTTCCAGCTCGCTGACGGGCCCGAGCTCGACCCGGTGCGCGGCGACGAGCTGCTCCGCCACGGGCTGGGGCAGGTCACCCGGATCTCTGGCGCCAGCAGCCTCGACGCCGCCCAGGCCGCCGGGCTGGCCAACGCCATCCAGCGCCGCCTGGTCGACGGCACCCGGCTCGGCATCCCCGCGGTCGTCCACGAGGAGATCTGCTCCGGGATGATGTCCCGGGGGTCGACGATCTTCCCGCAGGCCATCGGCGTCGCCGCCAGCTGGGACCCGAGCCTCGCCGGCACCCTCGCCGATGCCGTGCGGGAGCAGATGCGGGCCATGGGCGCCCACCAAGGCCTCTCCCCGGTGCTCGACATCTGCCGCGACCCGCGCTGGGGCCGGACCGAGGAGACCTTCGGAGAGGACCCGTACCTCGTCGCCCGCATGGGCATGGCCTTCGTGCAGGGGCTGCAGGGTGACGACCCCGCCACCGGTGTGCTGGCGACCGCGAAGCACTTCGTCGGCTACGGCGCCTCCGAGGGCGGGCTCAACTGGGCACCGCCCCACATCGGGCCCCGTGAGCTGCGAGAGGTGCACCTACGCCCGTTCGAGGCGGTGGTGCGGGCCGCCGGCGTCCGGGCGGTGATGCACGCCTACAACGAGATCGACGGCATCCCGCTGCTGGCCGACCGCGGGCTGCTGACCGGCGTCCTGCGCGAGGAATGGGGCTTCGCGGGATGCGTGGTGGCCGACTACTTCGCGGTCCGCCAGCTGAACGACTACCACCACCTCGCCGCCGACGCCGAGGAGGCCGCCGCGCTGGCGCTCGACGCAGGGCTCGACGTCGAGCTGCCCGGCACGGACTGCTTCGGGGAGCCGCTCTTGCGCGCCGTTCGCCGAGGACGGGTGCCCGAGACGAGGATCGACGCCGCGGTGGCCCGGGTGCTCCGCGACAAGTTCGATCTCGGGCTGTTCGAGCACCCGTACGTGGACGCCGAGCGGGCCGCTGCCGCCGTCGACACCCCGGCCCACCGCCGGCTGGCGCGCACCCTCGCCCGCAAGTCGCTGGTCCTGCTGCGCAACGACGGGATCCTGCCGCTCGCCGCCGGCCGGGTGCGCGTGGCGGTGATCGGCCCGAACGCCGACAGCGCTCGCCACCTGTTCGGTGACTACACCTACCCCGCCCACGTCGAGTCGCTGGCGGAGATCCTGCGGAGCGGGCGCAACGTCTTCTCGATGCCGCTCGACGAGCGCCACGAGCTCGGCGATCCCGACACCGACGCCGTCACCGTCCTGGCCGCCCTGCAGGCCCGCTTCGGCCCCAGCGTCCACCACGCGCCCGGCTGCGGCGTCAACGACGACGACCGCGGCGGGATCGCCGACGCGGTCGAGCTCGCCGCCGACGCCGACGTCGCGGTGCTTGTGATGGGCGACAAGGCGGGCCTCACCGACGACTGCACCAGCGGGGAGAGCCGCGATGTCTCGTCGCTCGATCTTCCCGGCGTGCAGGAGGAGCTGGCACGCGCCGTGATCGCCACCGGCACCCCGGTCGTGCTCGTGCTCGTGGCCGGCCGGCCGACCGGCAGCGCCTGGCTGCACGAGAGGTGCGCGGCGGTCCTGATGGCGTGGCTGCCCGGGCAGGAGGGTGGCCACGCCATCGCGGAGGTGCTCTCCGGCGACGCCGCACCTGGCGGCAAGCTGCCGATCTCCTACCCACGTTCGGTCGGCCAGCTGCCGGTGTACTACGGCCACAAGGCCTCGGGAGGGCGGTCGCACTGGAAGGGCGACTACGTCGACTCCCCGGCGGCGCCGCTGCACCCGTTCGGCCACGGGCTCAGCTTCACGACGTTCGCACTCTCCGGCGCCTCGGTGGGGCCGGCTGAGGTGGCGTGGAACGGCGCGGTCACGACCACGGTCACAGTCGCCAACACGGGGGACCGCGCCGGCGACGAGGTCGTCCAGCTCTACGTGCGCGACCCGGTGGCCAGCGTCACCCGCCCGGTGCTCGAGCTCGCCTCCTTCGCGCGCGTGGAGCTCGCCGCCGGTGAGGCGCGCACGGTCACCTTCGTCACGCCGGTCGGTCAGCTCGGCTTCTACGACCGCCAGCTCGCGTACGTCGTGGAGCCGGGGCGGCTCGACCTGTTCGTCGGCACGTCGTCGGCCGACCTCGTCGAGGCCGGCCACGTCACCGTGGTCGCCGACCCCACCGGCCGGCCGCCCGGCAAGGCCTACGACGGCTCTGTCACCATCGTCTGAAAGGGGGACCACATGCCCGAGTTCTTCACCGAGGTCACCGAGCGGATCCCGTACGCGGGCCCCGACAGCGACGAGCCGCTCGCCTTCCACTGGTACGACGCCGACCGGGTCGTCGCCGGCCGGCGCATGGAGGACCACCTCCGCTTCGCCGTCTGCTACTGGCACTCCTTCACCTGGGACGGCTTCGACATCTTCGGCTCCGGCACCCTCGACCGCCCCTGGCACCCGACGTTCGCCCCCACCGCCGACCCGATGGACGCGGCGCGCCAGAAGCTGGCGGCGGCCTTCGAGTTCCTCGGCAAGCTCGGCGTGCCCTTCTGGTGCTTCCACGACCGCGACATCGCACCCGAGGGCAGCTCGTTCAAGGAGTCGGCGGCGCGGTTCGACGAGATGGTCGACCTGGCCGCCGAGCACCAGCAGCGCACTGGCGTCACCCCGCTGTGGGGCACCGCCAACCTGTTCACCCACCCCCGGTACCAGGCGGGAGCGGCGACCAACCCCGATCCCGAGGTCTTCGCCTACGCCGCCGCCCAGGTCGCCCACTGCCTCGAGGCGACCCACCGCCTCGGCGGCCGGAACTACGTGCTGTGGGGCGGCCGCGAAGGCTACGACACCCTGCTCAACACCGACCTGCGGAGGGAGCTCGACCAGCTCGGCCGGTTCCTCACGATGGTCGTCGAGCACAAGCACCACATCGGCTTCACCGGCACCATCCTCATCGAGCCCAAGCCCTTCGAGCCCACCAAGCACCAGTACGACTACGACGTCGCCGCCGTGCACGCCTTCCTCCAGCGCTATGACCTCGACGCCGAGGTCAAGGTCAACATCGAGGTCAACCACGCCACCCTGGCGGGCCACGACTTCGCCCACGAGGTCGCCACCGCCGTCGACGCTGGGATCTTCGGTTCGGTCGACGCCAACGCCGGCGACGACCGGCTCGGCTGGGACGTCGACCGCTTCCCCGTCTCGGTCGAGCAGATGACCCTGGGGATGCTGGAGATCCTCCGGGCCGGCGGGTTCACCACCGGTGGCTTCAACTTCGACGCCAAGCTGCGCCGGCAGTCGATCGACCGCACCGACCTGTTCCACGGCCACATCGGCGGCATGGACACCCTCGCCCGGGCGCTGCTCGCCGCGGCCACCCTCCTGGAGGGCGGGGAGCTCGACGCCGAGCGGGCCACCCGCTACGCCGGCTGGGACGATCGGCTCGGGCAGGACATCCTCGGCGGCGCGATAGACCTGGCGGCCCTGCGCTCGCGGACCATCGACCGCGGCGAGCCCGCCCGGGTGTCCGGCGGGCAGGAGCGGCTGGAGAACCTCGTCGGCCGGGCCATCGCCCGGGCCCGCTGAGCCGCCGTGCCGCTCGTCGCCGGCGTCGACTCCTCCACCACCGCCACCAAAGTCGAGGTGCGCGACCTCGACACCGGCCGGGTCGTGGGCCGGGGCTCGTCCCCGCACCCGCCCACCCAGCCGCCGCGGTCCGAGCAGGACCCGGGCGCCTGGTGGGCGGCGTTCGAGGCCGCCTGGGGCGCCACGGGTGCCCCCGCCGTCGCCGCGATCGCCGTCGCCGGCCAGCAGCACGGCATGGTGGCGCTCGACCGGTACCGCCGGGTCGTCCGCCCGGCCAAGCTGTGGAACGACACCGAGTCGGCGCCGGAGGCGGCCGAGCTCGTCGACCGGCTGCCCGGCGGCCGCCAGGGGTGGGCCGAGGCCTGCGGGCTGGTGCCGGTCGCCAGCTTCACGATCACCAAGCTCGCCTGGCTGCGCCGCCACGAGCCCCGCGCGTGGGACCGGCTCGCGCACGTGCTTTTGCCCCACGACTGGCTGACGCACCAGCTGACCGGCCGGCTCGTGACCGACCGGGGCGATGCCTCCGGCACCGGCTACTGGTCGGCGGCGAGCGGCACTTATCGCCTCGACCTGCTCGCGCTGGTCGACCCCGAGCGGGACTGGTCGTCGGTCGTGCCCCCGGTGCTCGGTCCGCTCGACGCCGCCGGCGAGTGGAACGGCGCCGTTGTCGCCCCCGGCACAGGCGACAACATGGCAGGCGCCCTGGGCGTTGGACTGCAGCCGGGCGACGTCGTGGTGTCGATCGGTACCTCGGGCACGGTGTACGCGGTGAGCAGCGAGCCCGTCGCCGACCCCTCCGGCCACGTCGCCGGCTTCGCCGACGCCACCGGCCACCACCTCCCGCTCGTGTGCACGCTCAACGCCACCAAGGTCACCGACGCCGTCCGCCGTCTCCTCGGCGTCGACCACGACGAGCTCGACCAGCTCGCCCTCGCCGCCGCGCCCGGGGCCGGCGGAGTCACCCTCCTCCCGTACCTCGACGGCGAGCGGACCCCGGACCGGCCAGATGCGACGGGCATCCTCGCCGGGCTCCGGAGCGACGTCGGGCGCGACCAGCTCGCCCGGGCCGCAGTCGAGGGCGTGGTGTGCGGGCTGCTCGACGGCCTCGACGCCCTCGCGGCGTTCGCCCCGACCGGTGGACAGCTGATCCTCCTGGGGGGAGGTGCCCGGTCACGGGCCTACCGCCAGGTCGTCGCCGACCTTGCCGGGCGGGACGTCGTGATCCCGCACGATGACGAGCAGGTCGCCGCAGGCGCCTGCGTCCAGGCCGCCGCCGTCGCCTCGGGCGCGGAGCCGGCCGACGTAGCCGACGCCTGGCACCTGGGCACCGGCCCCGTCATCGAGCCCAGCCCGGCCGCGACAGCCGCCGCCGACGTCCGCGCGGCCTACGCCCATCTGCGCGACACGCCCACCTAGCCAGTCGGATTCCAGCCGAGTGCGCTACCAGTACCCGGCCATGAGCTCCGCCGCCCAGGACGGCTCTTCGACCTTGCCGCGTGGTGCGAAGCCGGTCATGTGGGGCTTGATGTCCACCACGGGGGTGCCTTCCACGGCATCGAGGCCCCGGACCTGCAGTGTCAGCCCATCGACGGACTCGAGCCGGCACGTTGTGGCGCCCAGGCGGTTGGGTCGATCCTTCGCCCGCTGGGCCAGGATCCCGACCTCCGGCCAGTCCGCGCGCCCCCGAGGGTGACGTGCACCGACGCAAACCGACGCGGCCTCGACCCGGTCGAAGACGAAGTAGACCTCGACATGGGAGAACTCCTCCAGCCCAACGGTCGCGCTAGGAGCCAAGACGCCGGCGTCGAGCTCGATCGTGCTGACCACGTCGTTCCAGCCGTCGTCCTCGACATCGGCTCTGCCAGTTCGCACGACGCCGAGCGGCGTCATGGTGATGGGTTGCACCACACCTCCCGTAGTAGGACACCCAATCGTGACGCCGGCGCGGTCAGCCGGAGGGCATGGGCGCGGACTCCCAGAGGCCGACGAGGTTCCCCTCGGTGTCCCGGAAGTAGGCGGCGAAGCCCATGTCGCCGACGGCCTGGCGCTCGGACACCGTGGTGCCGCCGGCCTGGTTCACCGCTTCGAGCGCCTTCTCGAGGTTGTCGACGTCGATCACGAGGTTGGGGCCGACGAACGGCTCCTCCCGCTGCATCATCCCGCCGTTGATGAACCCGGCCTCGGTGGGGCCCTGATCACCGCTCGGGCCCGACATGACCATCGTGTAGCTCATCTCCGGCAGCGGCATGACCTGCCAGCCGAACACCGACGCGTAGAACGCGCGGGCCCGGTCGCCGTCGTCGTAGGGGATCTCGAAGTGCACCACTCGACCTGACATCACGACCTCCTTCGGTCGGGGGCGCGACGGCTCTGTCGCACCCCGGCCGACGGTAGCGTCCGGGACGTGCCGGACCTGCTGCTCCCATTCGTCGGGCTGATCCTCCTGATCACGATCACGCCCGGGCCCGACATGCTGCTGGTCCTGCGGAACGGGCTCCAGGGCGGCAGCTCGCTGGCATGGGCGACGGGGGCGGGCTGCTGCGCGGGGATCGCGGTGCATGCGGTGGCGGCGACGGTCGGGTTGTCGGCGGTCATCGCGGCGTCGTCGGAGGTCTACACCGTGATCAAGCTCGCCGGGGCCGGCTACCTGGTGCTGCTGGGCGCGACGTCGCTGCTGCGGACGTTCGCCCGGCACGACGAGGACCACATCGAAGCCGATGACCCGCCCGCCGCGAGCCCGGCTCCGAGCCCGACGACGACACTGGACCGGCGGCGGGCGTTCCGCCAGGGCCTCACGTCGAACCTGCTCAACCCGAAGATCGCGATCCTCTTCCTCACGCTGCTCCCTCAGTTCGTGGCCGACGGCGAGCCCCGGGCCGCGACGACCGCCGTCCTCGCGGCGACGTTCGTGGTGGTCGGGCTGGTCTTCATGCGGGCCCTGTCGCTGGCGGTGGGTGCGGTGACCCGACTCCTGCAGCGCCGGCGGGTCGGCGTCGCGGTCGAGCGGATCACCGGCACCGCGCTCGTCGCGATCGGCGTGACCGTCGCGTCCGACCAGCGCTAGACGAGGCTGGGCTAGGGTCCGCCGCGGTGGGGGAGATGGTCGACTTCCCGAGCAACGGCGGCACGGCCTCGGGTTACCTGGCGACGCCCGAAAGTGGGGCCGGCCTGCCCCTGGTGGTGATCCACGAGTGGTGGGGCCTCAGCCCCCACATCCGCGACGTGGCCGACCGGTTCGCCGCCGAGGGCTACGTCGCCCTCGTCCCCGACCTCTACCACGGCGAGGCCACGACCGAGCCCAGCGAGGCCGACCGCCTCATGATGACGCTGCAGCTCGACCAGGCCGGCCGCGACATGTCCGGGGCGATCGACCGGGTGGCCGAGATCGCCGGGAGCGACCGGGTCGGCGTCACCGGGTTCTGCATGGGTGGAGGCCTGGCCCTGATCCTCGCCACCCAGCGCCCCGACAAGGTGAAGGCGGTCTCCCCCTGGTACGGGGTGATCCTGTGGCCCGACGCCGAGCCCGACTGGTCGCGCCTCGACGCGGCGGTCCTGGGCCACTACGCCGCCAACGACGAGATCTTCACCCCCGAGATGGCCGCGAGCCTGGAGCGGCGGCTCCGGGACCTCGGCAAGGACGCCCGCCTGCACGTCGTGCCCGGCGCCAACCACGCCTTCTTCAACGACACCCGGCCCAACCACCACCCGGAAGCGGCGGCCGCGTGCTGGAAGGAGACGCTGGACTTCCTCCGGGAGACCCTGGCGTAGCGGCCTTACACGGACCATAGGGTCACCGGGAGACTCGGCCTGGCCACCGACACGCCGTCCTGGTTGGTGTTGAGCCGAGCTCGGCCAGGGCGCTGGTGCAGTGGTGCAGGAGGCGCCGGGCGGTTGATCGGTCGTCACGGGCGAGGGCGGCTCCGACGAGCACTGCGTATGCCGTTCGGCCCACGGGTCGACGGCGAGGGCCCGCTGGGCGACGTCTTCGGCTTCGTCGATGTCGCCTCGTCCCAGCAGGAGCTGGCCGGCCCGGACCGCGGTCGTCACGAACCGGCTGCGGTAGTGCTCGCGATCGAGGCTGAACCAACCGGTGTCGTGCAGATCGGCATGGAGATCGCCGCGGTAGAGCGCGACCGCAGCCAGTCGTGGTCGAGGGCGACCGACGGGGTGCCGTCGGCCTCGGCCTTGGCCGCAGCCGCCTGGTGCTGGTCG
>Ga0075420_100000539_pt1 | contig 30435 bp, 33 predicted proteins | sample SoiMetdeltSBSDD4_FD_75296 | JGI IMG/M metagenome (GOLD analysis project Ga0075420, IMG submission 75296) | Bulk soil microbial communities from a Populus tree surrounding site in Tennessee, USA - Soil MetaG P. deltoides SBSDD4 | ecosystem: Environmental > Terrestrial > Soil > Tree plantation...
CGGCATGGTCAGGGTTGAAAGTGCTCAAGAGAGGATCAGTTGACCAGCGGAGAGGCGGGGGAAGTGAAGATCAAGACAGAGTCGCCCCTGTAGTTTCTCAGCGTTCGCAGGAAGTCCTCCCGTATCGGGCCATCGCGCTCGGGGCCCAATCTCGTGGCACACGCGCGAAGCGCATTCCCGTCGGTAGTCTGGGGTCTCGACGCTCAGATCGAGCGTCGAGAGCGGAAATCCTACGTCTCGGCTGAAGACGCCGAGATCGAGGCTGCGATCTTGATGAGGTCGTCAACTGACGTTTCGGGGCCAGCGTGGAGGCTCACTTCGACCCTTCCGATGGTTATATCGATGACGGCAGTAGGTGGAAATCCGGGTGCCTGAGCATCAGCCGCAACAACCCAAGCGGGATGTCCGTTGATCATCTGAACAAGGCCGACCCCCGTCTCAGAAGCGATCTCCTTGTAAGAGGCCTCAGGGTCTGTACCAGCCGGCCATTGAGTCAAGTATGCAACGAGCGACGACGAGTATTTCAGCGCGACAGTAGATGAATCGTCTCCGGAGACCCAGACCTCCTCAACGGTGCCGTCGCCCACACCCATCTCTGGCGATTGTGGGCGGAAGACCTCATACGGTGCTGTGGCAATGGCGTCCTCAAGGCTGACCCTCCTGCCACCGAGGAGCAGATCATCGGTCTCCTGTCGCAAGTCGAGAGGTCCAAGTCCGTGGCTGGCGCTCTCCTCGCCTTGCCCCTGGGTCACGGCACTTCAGTACAGGGCGACGGAGGCCCCTACGACGAAAGCAACGATCGCGAGGAACAGTCGTCTCATCTGCTTCTTCGGCAGCGCCCGGACTAGCACGCAGTTCTCACCTCCACATGCGACGCCGACCGGATGCAAGCTCGATAGTCAGGGTCCGAGTCATCCTCCACCGATGTCGTTTGCCAGAGCACCCATGATTGACTTGGATCCATTCGCCAGAGGCCGTCGTGGTTTGCCCGGGCCGAGTCCGCAGGCTCCTTTCTCTCCCCATTCGCGAGCGGCGTACCCGTGACGAAGGTTGACATGTTGTAGGTGCCTATCGAATTGTTCCCGTGGAAGAAGCTCCAGACTCCATTCTGGTCGTCGTCGAAAACGCGGAAGTTCGGAAACGATCCTGCACTCAGCGTCGAATGAGTCGTGCAATTGACGACGCCATCAATGAATCGGAACTTGAAGACGGTTGGCGCGCCTGATGTAGCTCCACATCCAGCCAGGAAATTGGTTGGGTCCTCGAACCACCCGATTTCGACGAATCGTGTTTGAGGACTGTTCCGGTTGCCAATGGATGCAACCCGGACGCACTCGACGCTTGAATTGAACACCTCGGTTCCGGGTTCAGCGACACGAGTACCCCGACTATTCGACCCTGGTCTGGTCAATACATGAAGGATCTCGGGACTCGGGCAGCCCCCAGCGAAGGCCGAAGGCATCTGGACTGCAAGGATGGCGGCAGACGCGAGCAGAGATCCAATCACCGCCCATGAAACGAACCAGGCGCGCTGTCGCGCTGTATTGCCCTCGACACCCGCCCGCCCTCCTTCAGACGTCTTCGGGAGTGACAATCTCCATTCTCTGGACTGTTCCTGGGTTCCGCAAGAGGGCAATCCCCGACTGCGGCTCAAATCGGGCACGGGGGAGATCTCGGCATTGACCTCTCGGAGCGTGGCGGCGCAGTTGACTCGGGAGAGGGGCGATTCTCCCTTGCCTAACCTCGTAACCCATATCTTGCATGAGAGCCGATCCGAATACGGACGAAGAGGTGAACTTCGATGCCGATCCTTCGTGCCCTACGGCCCTTCCTGCGCCACGTCTTTGGCAACCTCCGGCTCGTCCACGCCCACGGGTGGCTCCCTGCTTCGCCGTGCCGTCGCTGCCCACACGATCAGCGTCACGATGCAGACGATCGACACCGTCAGCCCGGTCCACTGGCTCCCGGTCAGACCGAAGACCTGCTTGTCGACGCGCAGGAAGTCCTCGACGACGCGGACGAGGCCGTAGATCGCGCCGAACGTGAGCGTGAGGACGCCGAGCCGCCGCGGCTGCCGCGACATCGCGTACAGGATCAGGAACAATACGGTCGCGAAGAACATGTCGTAGAGCGCGGTCTGGTGGATGCCCACGCCGGTCGAGAGCACCTCGCCCGACGCCGAGGTGAGCGTCGCGTTCTGGTGCGTGATCGTGAGGACCTGGCCCTGCTCGAGCGTCGTCCGGCACGTGTCGGCGACGCACGAGAACCCCGCCGGCACCCCGCCCTCGTACTGGAACGCGAACAGCCAGCTCGTCGGCTTGCCGAAGTGGTCGCCGATGATCAGGTCGCCGATCCGCCCGAACGCGATCCCGAACGCGAGACCGATCACCGCCCCGTCCATCACCTGGAAGAACGACAGGTGGAACTTCCGCATGATCGGGATGTTGATGAGCACCGCGCCCGCGATCCCGCCGAGGAGCGTCAGCCCGCCGTTCCACAGCGCGAGCATGTCGCCGAGGCCGTCGAACTCGGAGAAGTGGCCGATCACGTAGAACAGCCGCGCGCCGATGATCGTCCCGATCAGCGCCCAGAAGACCATCGTGTTGATCTGGTCGACGGTGACGCCGCGCTTCGGCCCCTCGTGCTGGAGGATCCAGGCGCCGAACAGGAACCCGACCGCGATGCCGATCCCGTGCGGGCTGATCGCGAAGTCTCCGAAGAGGTGGATCCGGTCGAGGACCGGCCAGCCGATCGAAGCGAGCAGGTCGATCACGAGGCCGAGTCTATCGGCGCCCGTCGAACAGGGAGGCGACGGCCCGCCCGAGCAACAGCCCGCCGACGACGTCCGCCGGATAGTGCACGCCGAGGTACGCGCGCGACGCGCCGACCACCCCGGCCAGCGCGTCGAGCCCGAGCCGCGCCGGCGGGCTCGCGCCGAGCTCGTCGGCGGCCACCGTCGAGAACGCGAGCAGCACCGCCGGGTGGCTGCTCGGCCACGAGGAACCGTTCGGGCGGTTGATGCGCCGATTCGTCCCTTCGGGGTCCGCGTCCGAGGGGCGCGGACGTTCGAACACGCGCTTCAGGCCCTGGCCCGCGAGCCAGGCGATTCCGGCGGCCGCCATCCCGCGCGCCGCCGCCCTCCGGCGGCCCCAGGCGGCGAGCACCGCAGCCGCGCCGACCGAAGCCCAGATCGAGCCCAGCTCCGTGATCCCGCCGAAGAGCCGACCAGTCGTAGGTCCGCGGTCGCGGTTCGCGGCGCGGAAGGCCTCCTCGTCGAGCTCGCGGCCGCGGCCGGCCGAGCTCCACGCGCCGACCGCGAGCGCCCCCCCGACGAGCGCGGCCGCACGGACCACCGAGCGAGCGTTCATCCGGTGGATGATGCGAGGATACGGGCGTCGTGTCACGCGGGGGCGTCGCGGCGACGCCCTCGCGGTCGACGTGCCGAGCGAAGGAGCGTGGCGATGCGCAGGGAGGACGACTCGGAGCCTCGGGGCGACCGGAACGACCCCGGGGGAGGCCGCAGTCAGCCGATCGAGGAGCCACCGTCGAGCATCACCCCGCGCCGGGTCGCCATCGTCGTCCTCGCGATCCTGCTGCTGGTCTTCGCGATCGTGAACTTCGACCCGGTGAACGTGAACTTCCTCGTGTTCGACTCGGACGCGCGCCTATTCACGGTGATCGTGGTCGCGGCCGCCCTCGGGTTCGCGATCGGCTACTTCGTCGGCCGGCCGAGCCGGGAGGAGCGGCGCATCCTGCGGCGCCGTGACCGCCGGGACGACGACTAGCGCCGGCCACGATGCGGCTTTGAGGTCCCTTTGGCGAATCGCGCTCACTTGAGACGACACAAGATGGGTTGATGGCGGCTCCCGCGCCAAAGGTATGAGGCTCCGTAGGTCCGTTGGGCGATTGACGGAACGCTTGGGGGGGGGGCTAGCGTCGGAATCTGCCAAGGACATTCGCTGCGGCACCGAATCAGCGAAGGGGTGCTGATGGCAACCGGGCCCGAACGCACGACTACTCGCGTCAAGGACCTTGCAGGCGCCCTCCTCATCGTGACGCTAACCCTCATGATGCAGCCGATCACTACGGCAGAAGCGGCGCTGGCGAATTGCGGCTCGGCTGGTCAGCACTTCTCGGGACGCATTTTCAACCCCTCTGGCTATCAGTCACGAGGCAGTGAAGCGGAGATCGATATCAGAAGCGGCCCACTCTGCGAGTCAGGAAACGGACCGAGCACCTTCTCGACATCGTGGGTGATGCTTCAGAATGACGAGGGCATGGGCGGATATGCTCAGGTCGGTCATTTCTTCAAGAACTTCGGACAGGAGAATCATCGGTTCTTCTACGAATTCAGGAGATCGACCGCCGTGAGCTTCACCCGTGTCCTCTGGGGTGACCCCGTCTTTGGGAACCATCACAACTTCCGAGCTTCGCGGCGGACTTCTGATGGTCATGTCGTTTTCACTGTCGAGGACAACAATCCTCCGGGCGCGGCCGAGACGAATTTCGATCCCCTGAACGCATGGCCCGGCACAAAATCTGCCTGGTCGTCAGAGGTCCTCCACATCGCATCGGACGTCCCCGGAACACCAACAGCCAAGACCAACTTTCAGTTTGTACACCACAAAGAACTCAAGCGAGACATGGCAACTACAGAACTATGTCGGTGTTGTGCCCACGAAGTGCTACTTCCCTGTGAGCGAGGTTACGAACAACTCCCACTTCCGATCCTGGACGAGCAACCCGAACCACACTTGCTGAGGTGGAGATGAAGACGTCGAGGTTCAGAAGAGCGCCATGGATCGCTCTTCTGGTCTTCGCTTGCGTAGGCGGTGCCGCCGCCGCAGGTGCTCTCGACCAGGGTTATGAGTGGTCCGAACCGATGCCGCCAGTGACCTCCGAGACAGCCCTGACGACGACAATCCAGGACTCAGCGCTTGGCCTATCGCTGGATCCCCCGGACGAACGCGCTGCTCCGATAATCGATGGCGGGGAAGCCGCAGGAATCGTGTGGGCTGAGGAGGGCGCGCCGGGTGATCCTCGAGAGATCCACGTCACCTTCGCGCTGCTCACTTGGGGTCCGGACTACAAAGGCCTTCCCGTCTGGGTTGTTACTTACCAAGGTGCAGACTGTATCCCCGCGGTGGGGGGGCCAGGTGATCCGTACACGTGCGAGAAGGAACCATTTCACACGTTCGTAGACGCTGCCACCGGAGACTACATCGCGTCCGTGGTTTCACCAGGTATTGGCGCAGCCAACCTGTAGAAGCTACCCTCCCCGGTACCGCTCCTCGATCTCCTGCTTCTGGGCGAGCGTCCCGTGCCGGAGCGCGAGATGCGCGCCGCCGACGCGCGCGAGGCTCCTCGCGGCGAGCTCGCCGAGCGGCCCGCCGCGGAACCGATAGTCGATCACGTGTTCCAGCAGGCTCCGGTCGCCGGCGAGCGCCTCGACCGACGACGTCACGGTGGCGTCGAGCAACCCCGTGAGCCGGATCTTCGAGCGGTGCGGCGGGTCCCATTCGAGCACCTCTCCCGCGACGGTCGAGCGGAACGCCATGAAGCGCATCTCGGTCGTGTAGCGGGTGCCCTCGTGGAGGCCGTCGGCCGGCACGCCGTCGACCCGGACGATGTGGCGGTCCCAGTGCGGCAGGTTCCGCGGGTCCGAGATCACCTCCCAGACCTCCTCGGGCGGCGCGTCGATCACGATGTCGAACTCGACGAGCGTCATCCCAGCGTCACCGTCCCGGAGTCCCAGCCCCGCCACCAGACGAGGCGTTCGGCGTCGATGCCGACGACGGCGGCCGACGCCGGGTCCGCGCCCGCCGCCCGAGCGAGTCTCTGCACGGACCGCAGGCCGGACTCGAGCGCGCCCGGGATCGCGGTGCGTCCCAGACCGCGGATCATCGTCCCTACCATCTCTCGCGCGCGCCAGGACGAGGGACGGTCGACGCAGAGCGCGGCCTGGGCAACCGGCCCAGCGCCGGCGGCCGTGAGCACCTCGGCGTTGAGGACCGCGTAGACCCCAGGGCCCTCGAGCACCCATCTCGCGGGCAGGACGACCGGGCCGTCGTCGGTCGCGAGCGCGAGCGCGCCGGGCCCGGCGTCGCCGAGCGCGCCGGCGAGCCGAGGCTCGAGCGCGTCGAACACTCCCGCCCCGGCCTTCGGCACGCGGAAACGCTCGACCCCGTCCCCCTCGTCGCCCCACTCCCCCCACGCGCTCGCGATGCGATCGCCCTCGATCACCGCCGAACGCTCGATCCGAAGCTCCGCGAACACGCGCCCCGGCGGCGTCCACGCGAGCGGCACGTGGTTCGCGTCTACGGCGTAGCCGGCGAAGAACCTGGCGTTCTTCCGCGTGTACCTCGCGGCGGCGAGCGCGATCACGGGGCTCTCGCGGAACGACCGACCCCAGCTCTCGGGATCGAGGAGGTCGTAGGTCGCCGCGGTCCCGGTGAAGATCGCCGCACGCTCCCCCACGCGGACCAGTCCGGCCACGCGAGGATCATGCGCCCATGCACTCGCCTTCACCGAGCCGCGCGACGTCGTCACCCACACGCGGTCGCCGGCCTCGGCGAACACCATCGGCGTCACGTGCGGCCCGAACCGCGTGGACGTCGCCACGTGACAGAAGGAACCCTGCGCGAGCAGCTCGCGGATCGGCGCGGGGACAGGATCGCTCACGCGGACGGTTCCGCCTCGCGCACCACCGGCACGGCGATCATCAGACCCGTCCACAGGACGTGGCACGCGAGCGGCGCGAGGATCCCGCCGCTCCACCACGCGAGCACCACCCACACCCCGCCGCCGACGATCGCCCCCGCCGCGATCGCCAGGTTCGCGCTCGGCAGGTTCGCGAGCACGAACGCGAGCCACGCGAGGACGGGAGCCCACCCGCTGCCGTCGAGCGCCTTCGTGAGCTCCCCCTGGAACAGCCCGCGCCAGAACAACTCCTCCCCCGGCACGGAGATCGCGATCGAGAGCAGCAGGGCCGCCACGAGCGAGAGCCCGCCCTGCTTCCGGTACATCTCGACCGAGTGGCGGCGGAACGTCTCCCACCGGCCGATGATCAGGATCGCTTCCCGCGTGGCCACGTACAGCGCGAGGCCGGCGGCGAGGCCGAGGGTGAGCGACACGATCGCGCTCACATCGGGCGACCACGCCGGCGGCCCCAGCAGGAGCGCGGTGACCCCCATCGCGCCGAGGACCGGCGGCATCGTCTTCCAGATGTTCCGGCCGCGGGCGACGAGGCTCCACGCGACCATCTCCGCGAGGAGCCCGGCCACCATCGCGACGGCTTCCATCGGTCAGGGGAGGAACGCGACCTTGGCGGCGAACTCGGCCGTGAGCGCGGTGATGACGGCGAGGTAGAAGAAGCCGGTCGCGGCCTGGACCGCGGACGACCGCGTGCCCTTCAGCGTCGCGCGGATCATCACGGCGATCAGCGCCGTGGCGCCCACCATCCCGAGCGCGATCCACGACGCGAGCCCCGCCGAGGTGAGCAGCGGGTTGAAGTCCGACGACGCATCGGTCGGCCCGAACCCGCCGAGGATCAGCGCCACGGCCTCGAGGCCGACACCGACGAACAGGAAGTTCGTGAAGCGGTTGATCGGCGCGCGCGTGAGTCCCCGGTCGGTGAGGTACCAGTGGCCGAGCAGCAGCCCGGCGAACACCGCGCCGAGGAAGGCCGCGCCGGCGAGCAGCTGGAGGAACGCGACCGCCCACGACCCCTCGGCGGTTGCGGCCATCGCGGCGAGCACCGCGATCGAGACCGGGACCGAGGCGATCCCGCCGACCCGAGCGGCCGCGTGGCGCTTCGCGAACATCAGCGCCACCCACACGAGGACGACGAGCGAGAGCGCGGCGGAGAGCCCGACCGACCACGCGCCGGCGTCGCTCCCCACGGTCGCCCCGGCCGCCGCAGCACCCCACGTCGCGAGCGACAGCGCGAGGAGGATCGAGCCCGTGAGCGTGAAGAACCCGCGCTTGACCTCGTTCCACAACGGGGTGAGGAACAACAGGACGAGGCCGCCCGCGACCGTCTCCGCGAGCACCAGGGCCATCACGCCGGCGGGGCCCGTCACTCGCCCACCCACACGCCCGTCATCGCGGGCCAGCCTACCCGCGCCGACGTGTTCGGCCGCACGTTCGGAGCGCGCGCCGGTAGGCTTGCCCGTCACATGGACGACTGGCGCTCCTACGACGCGGTGGCCGAGACCTACGCGCGGGTCCACGCGCCCCGCCTCGCCGAGCCCGCCCACGACCTCGTGGATATCGCGGACGTGCGCGAGGGATGGCGGGTCCTGGACGTCGGGACCGGCACCGGCGTCGCGGCGATCGCGGCCGGGAAGGCCGGCGCCAAGGCCATCGGCATCGACGAGGCGCAGGGGATGCTCCGCGAGGCCCGCGCCGCCGACGTCGGGCTGCGCCTCGCGGCGGCCGAGGCGATCGACCTGCCGTTCCGCGACGGGTCGTTCGACGCGGTGCTCGCGAACTTCGTGATCGCGCACTTCGCGAAGTACAAGACCGCCCTGTACGACATGCTCCGCGTGACGCGGTCGGGCGGCCGGCTCGCCGTCACCGCGTGGGCCGACGGCGCCGACGACCTCACCCGCACCTGGCTCGAGCTCGTGGAGTCGGTCGTCCCGCGCGAGGTGCTCCAGCCGGCGATGGACGAGCGACTCCCCTGGCGCGAACGTTTTCGGCAACGCGCGCCGCTCGAAGAGGCGCTGATGGAGGCGGGGGTCCGTCACGTCCGGACCGAGACGCGGAAGTACCGGTTCCAGTACTCGCTCGACGAGTACCTCGAGGGCCTGGGGACGTGGGCGACCGGTCGCTTCGTGCGCTCGATGCTCGGCGAGCAGGCGTTCGCCGCGTTCCTCCAGCGGGCGCGCGCGGTGTTCGCCGAGCGGTTCGCCGACCCCGTGAACGACTTCCGCGAGGTGCTGTTCGCCTCCGGGACGAAGCCCTAGGACAGGTCCAGCCGCCGGAACGACTCGGCGTGCCGGACGCCGATCCTGCTCCCCGCCTCCTCGGCCTCCTTCGGGATCCACTCCTCGAAGTAGCCGAGCATCCCGCCCGCCACCTGGCTCTCGTGCTTGGCGAGCGCGGCGAGCTTGGTCTCGAGGTGTCCGGTTACGTCCTCGAGGTGGTTCGGCTCGTTCGTGAGCCCGAGCCACAGGTCGGTGACCTGGTGCGCCCGGAGACCCTGGACGAGGTGCTCGGGGAAGAAGTGCGGGTTGCCGGCGCCGGGGAAGATCGAGTCGACCGCGATCTCACCCGCGGTGCGATGGTCGGCGTGGTTCACGTAGCGGTCGTCGAGGAACCACGCGGTCGGGTCACAGGAGACCAGCGTCGAGGGGCGGAGCTCGCGGATCGCGCTCACGACGTCGCGGCGAACCTGGGGGCTGTTCTCGAGCTCGCCGTCGCGCACACCGAGGACCCTCGTCTCCCGGACGCCGAGCACCTCGGCGGCGGCGACGGTCTCGCGCTCGCGGGTTTCCGCGAGCTCCGCCGGGTCGACCGAGGCGTCGCTCGACCCGCGGTCGCCGTTCGTCAGGACGAGCAGGTGCACCGTGCGCCCGGCCGCGCACCACTTCGCGATCGTGCCGCCGGCCGTGATCTCGGCGTCGTCCGGATGCGCGAAGACCGCGAGGACCGGGCCGTCGCTCACGGTCGGCGCCGGATCCTCAGCGCCGGGTGCCCGAGCTCTTCGAGAGCACGTAGCGCACGAGCGTCCGGACCGGCGAGCCGGTCGCGCCCTTCGGGTAGTAGTCGCCCACGCGATCGGAGAACGCCGGGCCCGCGATGTCGAGGTGCACCCACGGCGTGTCGCCCACGAACTCGCGCAGGAACATCGCCGCGGTGATCGCGCCCCCGTAGCGCTTGCCGATGTTCTTGATGTCCGCGATGTCCGAGTCGATCAGCTTGCGGTACGGCTCGTGCATCGGGAGCTCCCACCCCGGCTCGCCGGCCTCGTCGCCCGCCGCGAGGACGTCGTCGATCAGGTCGGTGTCGTTGCCCATCGCCCCCCACACGTCCGAGCCCAGCGCGATCATGCAGGCGCCGGTGAGCGTCGCCGTGTCGATGATCACCTTCGGCTTCTGCTCGGCGAGGTAGGCGAGCGCGTCCGCGAGCACGAGGCGTCCCTCGGCGTCGGTGTTGAGCACCTCGGACGTCGTGCCCCCGCGGTGATGAAGCACGTCGCCGGGGCGGATCGCCGAGCCGCTCGGCATGTTCTCGGCCGAGGGGATCGCCGCGATCACATTCACCCGGGGCTTCAGGAGCGCGATCGCGCGCATCGTCCCCAGGATCGAGGCGGCGCCGCCCATGTCCGACTTCATCCACTCCATCCCGGTGGCGTCCTTGATCGACAGCCCGCCGGAGTCGAACGCGATGCCCTTGCCGGTGAACGCGATCGGCGCGCCCTTGGCGCCGCCCGTGTACCGGAGCTCGATCATCCGCGGCGGGCGAACGCTCCCCTGCCCAACGCCGAGGATGCCGCCGAAGCCGCCCTTCTTGAGCTCGGTCTCGGTCCAGATCTTGCAGGTGATGCCGACCTCCTTCGCCATCTTCTGCGCCTCGCGGGCGAGCTCGGCGGGCGGGAGGTCGAGGGCCGGGGTGTTCACGAGGTCGCGGGCCCAGGCTTGCGACTCGGCGATCACCTGGCCGCGCTCGATCGCCGCCCTCGCGGCCTTCGCCGCCTTCGCGTCGGTCCGCCCGGCCCCGAGGATCTCGACCTCCTTGAGCGCCGAGCCACGGCCGTCGCTCGAGGACTTGTAGCGGTCGAACCGATGGGAGCCGAGCACGAGTCCCTCGACCGTTGCCTGGATCGCGTCCTCGGTGAGCCTGCCGCGGACGATCTGCGGGAGCGTCGTCGCGATGCTCGCGCGCTTCGAGAGCTTCGGTGCCACGCGGCCGATCGCGCGCCGGCAGGCGTCGGCGTCGGCGTCGTCGCGGCTCCCGACCCCCAGGAGGAGCACCGCCTTCGCCTCGAGGCCCTCCACGCCGGTGTTCGGGACGAGGAGGAACTCCCCGCGCTTGCCCCGGGCGCCCGACGCTTCGTACAACCCGAGCAGGTCGAGGCCCTTGACGTCGCTCACGCCCGGGCCCGCCGTGGGGCCCTCGAAGACCGGCAGCACGAGCAGGTCGACGGATCGCGTGGTCGGACGTTCCGTCGAGAACGAGAAGGTGGGCATCGGGGACTCCTTGTCTCGGGGCCGAAGCCGAAGTCTATCGGCGGCCGGCAGGTGACGCCCGGGCGATAGGCTTCGCGCCGTGGACGCCCGAGACCTTCGCGACCTCGTCCGCTTCGACGAGGACGGCCCGCATCACGAGGACCTGTTCGAGTCCGACCACCTGTGGTCCGAGGTCGTGTGCCTCGATCGCAATCAGAGCGTCGGGACGATCCACGACAAGGACTCGGACGCGCTCGTCCTCGTCGTGACCGGGCGCGTCGTCGCCCAGGTCAACCGCGGGCGCAAGCGGCTCGAGCAGTGGGAGGCGGCGCTCGTGCCCGCCGGATCCGAGCTCTCGATCACGAACGCCACCGAGGACCCCTCGGTCGTGCTGCTGGTCGCGGCGCCCCCGCCGGTCAGTCGCGCGGTCGGCGAGTAGCCGCCCGCGAGAGCAGCGCCGCCACGCCGAACGCGACGAGGAAGCTCGGGATGCTCGCGCCGAGTCGCGAGTCGAACAGCGGGAACGGCAGGCCGAGCGCCCCGAACGCGTCGCCGAGCGCATCTACCCAGCCGTCGGGTCCCGTCGGCACGCTCCACTGGTAGACGACGAAGCCGAGTACCCACGGCACGAACGCGCGCCACCGCACCCCGCTACGCTCGAACAGCGCGGCCTCCCCGTAGCGGCCGCGGCAGCGCACGAAGTAGTCGGCGAGTAGGACCGCGGCGAGCGGCACGAACACCGACCCGATCAGGAACAGGAACGTCTCGTAGCGCTCGACCGTGAAGGCGAGCGCGAGGATGAGGCCGACCGTGCCCACGATCAGGATCAGCGGCGCCTGGCGCGCCTTGGGCGCGACGTTCCGCGCCGAGACCGCGGCCGAGTAGATGTCGGCGAACGCGTTGTCGCTCTCGCCGACGAGGAGCGCGAGCAGCACGATCCCGCCCCCGGCGAGGAACACGATCCCGCCGCCGATCCCCACGGCGTCCGCGCCCACCCCGGTCACGAGCACGAGCAGCGCGCCGAGCGCGTAGAACCACGCGTTGCCGACCGCGTAGCCGGCGTACGTCCCGATCGCGGCCCGCGAGCCCGGCCGCGCGAATCGGCTGTAGTCGGCGGCGAGCGGCAGCCACGAGATCGGCATCACGATCACGAGGTCGACGGCGAGCCAGAACGGCAGACCGCCCGCGGCCGGCGTCTCCCAGATCGCCCACCCGCTCCCGGCCCGCAGAACGTCGACCGTGATCCACACGGCCGCGCCGAGCAACACGTAGATCCCGAACCGCTGGAGCCAGCGTCGGACGACGAAGACCGGCCCGCCGAGCGCGAGCGCGGTGCACACGACGGCGACGACGACGATCCAGAACGCGCGGGACCCGAACCCGAACAGGCGCTCCGACGCGACGCTCGCGACCTCGCCCATCGCCCAGAACTCGACCGCCGTCCACCCGACGAGCTGCACGACGTTGATCACCGACGGGACGAACGAGCCACGCTCCCCCAGGACCGGCCGGAGCAAGACCATCGTCGGCACGCCCTCGCGCTGGCCGGCGAGCGCGACGAGCGCGAGCGGGACGCACCCGATCACCGACCCCACCGCGATCGCGAGCAGCGCCTGCGGCGGCCCGAGCGCGGGCACGAGCAGCGCGCCGGTCACCATCACGAGCAGGCCGATCGACAGGTCGAACCACAGGATCGCCGCGTCGAGGCCGCCGAGTCGCCGTTCTGCGACGGGGATCGGGCGGAGGCCGGGCGCGGCGTCCTCGCGCCCGAGGATCCGCTCGATGCGTTGCGTGACGCTCGCCACGGGTGCTCCCTCCGCCGGTCTGAACCGGTTCAGGTTCCAAGGGTCGCCGGCGGAGGATCGTGTCAGCCGGCCTCTCAGCCCGGTGCCCCGGACTCCCCTGCTTCGGGTCCGATGGTACCGCCCGCTACGATGCCCGGATGACGACACGCGACGAGGCGATCCGGCTCCTGGAAGACCAGCACGCGGAGGTCGCGGCACTGCTCGCCGAGCTCGACACTTCAGCCATCGAGCGGCGCGGCACGATCGGCGGCGGCGAGTGGTCGGCGAAGGACCTCGCCGCGCATCTCGGCGCGTGGGAGGGGTTCGTGCTCGAGGTGCTCGAGGCGTTCGGCCGCGGCGAGCGGCCGGCGTTCGAGGACGAGTTCCTCGAGCCGGGGGCGACCGACCGGCTCAACGCGCGCGAAGAGCAGCGGTGCCTCGACGCACCGGGCGACGAGGTCCTCGCGCGGTTCGAGGAGCTGCACCTCCGCGTCGTCGGGGCGATCGGGTCGATGACCGACGAGGGATGGGCGGCCGAGTACCCGTACGACCCGGACGACGCGACGATCGGCGACCGGGTCGGCTCACTCCTCGGCTCGGACGACGGCCGTTTCCGCCACGCCTGGGCGCACCTGCCCGACCTGCGCGCCTACGTCGACTCGATCAGGCGCTGAAGGTTCGCGAGGCCTGATCGCATCAACCGTTTCATGAACGGGCGGTAGACCCAGAGCGCGAGCTCGCCGAGGATCAGGATCGGCAGCGACAGCTCCTCGGTCCAGGTGAACCGCGTGCCCGCCGCCTCAGGTTCGAACCACCACGTGCCGACGCCGCGGACGAACCCGCGATGGGTCATCTCGAGCCGGCGCGGCGGGTCCCACGCCGTCACCTCGAGCTGCTCGGTGAACATCGAGACGCCGAGCACGCGGTTGCGAACCTCGATCCGCGCGCCCACGCCCGCGCGTTCGGGCGTGACGACCCGGACCCACACCGCGTCGCGGATCCAGTCCGGCTGCTCCTCCCATCGGAGCGCGTACGTCCACGCGCGGTCGGCTGGCACGGGGAGCGCGACCGACGCCTCGACCTGCACGGGTCAGGACCCAGACGGCACGGCTACAGGCCGGATCCCTCGCCGCGCAGCGTACGGCGCGACGGCAACGTCTCGCGGATCGAGACCACGAGACCGAGCGCGACCACGGCGGGGATCGCGTTGACGAGGAACGCGCCGGTGAACCCGAACGCGTTCGCGGACCATCCGGCCACGAGCGGACCGATCACGAACCCCAGGTCGCCCGAGAATCGAAACACCGCGACCGCCGTCCCCTTCAGCTCCTCGGGCGTCACGTCCGAGAGCATCGGCGCGGGAGGGACCCCCGCGTACCCGCTCGCGACCCCGAGCAGCCCCATCGCGATCATGAACATCAGCGGCGTCGAGGCGAGGCCGAACACCGCGGTGATCGCCGCCAGCCCCGCGAGCGCGGGGATCAGCACGGCTCGGCGGCCGCGATGGTCGGTGGCGTGGCCCGCCGGATACAGCGTGACGAGCTCGGTCGCCGTGGCGATCGCGAGGCCGAGGCCGACCCCGCCGAGCGTGAGCATGAGGTCCGGGTCCTCGGTGCCGAACAGCGGCACCAGCGTCTGGAAGAGCGCGCCGATCATCCAGAGATAGACGAGGTTCACGAACAGGACCGTCACGAGCGGGCGGCCCCACGGGAGGCGACGGAGGCCGCCTCGCCGGACCTCGTGCTCGTGGCGCGGCGGGTCGTGGAGCGTCCGCCAGAACAAGACGGCCGCGAGGAAGCACGCCCCGGCGTAGATGTAGAGGGGGGTCTCCAGTTCGAACGCGTTCGCGAACACCCCGCCGAGCGGCCCCCCGGCGATGAAGCCGAGGTTGAACGACGCGTAGAACACGCTCATCGCCCGCCCCGAGTTCTCGGGCGGGATCGTGCGGAGCAGGAACGAGAGCAGGGCGGCGAAGAACAGCGCCGACCCGACGCCGCCGAGCGCGCGGAACAGCACGAGGAGCGGGAAGGTCGGAGCCATCGCCGCCGCCACGGACGAGACGCCCACCCACACCGAGCCGAGCATCGTCATCGCGCGCTCGCCGTAGCGATCGATGAACCGTCCGACGAACGGGTCGGATACCAGCCGCGCGAACGAGAAGGCAGAGATCAACAGGCCGACGGCGTCGTAGCCGACGCCGAAGCTGCGCGCGTAGTTCGGCAGGACCGGGGCGAGGATGCCGAACCCGAGCATGACCACGAAGGTCCCGAGCATCGCCGCGCGGATCTCGGGAAGCCGGAGGATGCCCCGGATCCCCAGCTCCTCCGTCTTCGCCACGGCGGAGAGTCTACGGACCGTCGCCGGAGGTCCCGGTCGAGCTCACGGGTGGCGCGTTCGGTGACCGGTTGCGGCGCATCGCCCACTGCACTTTCATGTCGCCGTGCCCGACCCGACGAGCGGTGCCGTCGCCGCGACGAGCCTCATCACGCCCGGCCCGGACGTCGTTCGCGGCGACGGGCCGTGGCCGCGCGAGGCGAGCGGGCAGGCCGTCGCGTGGGAGGACGGAGTCGTCACGTACGTCGGGCCCGCCGACGGGCTTGCCGGCGCAGATCCCGAGTGGTTCGAGGGCTGCACGATCGCGCCGGGGTTCGTCGACTGCCACACGCACCTGCCGTTCGTCGGGTGGCGCGCGGACGAGTTCGAGGCGCGCCTGTCCGGCGCGACGTACCGGGACCTCCACGGCGAGGGCGGCATCGGCCGGAGCGCCCGGCTGTTCGCCGAGGCGAGCGACGACGAGGTGCTCGCGTTCTGCCGGCCGCTCGTGCGGGAGATGGCGGATCTCGGGACGACGACGCTCGAGCTCAAGACCGGGTACGGCCTGTCCGTCGAGGGCGAGCTGCGGCAGGCACGGCTCGCCCGGCGGCTCGCCGAGGAGGCGCCGCAGACGTGCGTCGTGACGCTGCTCGCGTGCCACGCGGTGCCGAAGGGCATGGATCGCCGGGATTGGGTCCGCGCCGCCTGCGACGAGCTGATCCCGGCCGCGGTCTCGGAGGCCCTCGTCGATGGCGTCGACGTCTACGTCGAGGACATCGCGTTCACGCTCGAGGACCTGACCGAGGTCGCCCGCAGCGCTGCGGAGCACGGGCTGTCGATCCGGTGCCACGCCGACCAGCTCGGAGCGTCGGGGGCAGCGGAGGCGGCGGTCGCGCTCGGCGCCCGGAGCGCCGACCACCTCAACCACGTCTCAGAGAGGGGGATCGCGGCACTCGGCGGCGCGCCGGGGACGGTGGCGGTGCTCCTGCCCACCTCGACCCTGTTCCTGCGGGCCTCGCCGCCCGACGCCCGGGCGCTCATCGAGGCGGGCGCGGCGGTCGCATTCGCCACGGACTGCAACCCCGGGACGTCGCCGATCGTCTCCGTTCCCGAGGTGATCGCGATCGGGTGCTCGATGTACGGGCTCACGCCGGCCGAGGCGCTCGCGGCAACCACGGTGAACGCCGCGGCGGCGCTCGGCCTCGCCGGGAACCGGGGTACGCTTTCGGTGGGCGCGCCCGCCGACCTGGTGATCCTCGACGCGGACGCCTTCCGGCAGGTGCCGTACCGGCCGGGACACGGCCCGGTGCTGCGCACGTTCGCGAACGGGGAAAGGGTGGGAGGTCGGTGAGGAAGGCGTCGGCGCTCGTGCTGGCCGCGACGCTGTTCGGCGCGCTCGCGCCGGCGACGGCTGCGGCGCAGACCGGCCCGAGCCTCAGGCTCGCGGCCTCAGACGGCTCGATCAGGTTCGGCGAACAGGTGGTGCTGTCCGGCTCCCTCTCGCCCGCGAGCGGCGGCGAGGCGATCGAGATCCTCGACGGCTCGGCGGCCGTCGTCGCGACCGTCACCGCGGCGCCGAACGGGTCGTTCGAGACGACGATCGAACCCGACGGGACCGGGGACTACGTGGCGGCGTTCGGGGGCGCCCAGAGCGAGCCGGTGACCGTTCACGTCCGGGCGGTCGTCTCGGTCCGGATGTCGAACGTGCGGCTGTTCGACGTGGTGAAGGTCCGAGGCGACGTCCAGCCCGCACGGCCGGGAGAACGGGTCGAGGTGAGGCTCTTGCTCGGCAACCGCGTGATCGACGCGAAGGGCGCGGCGATGGGTGCGGCGGGCGGGTTCTCCGTCCAGTTCGAGGTCCCGAAGCCGGGACGGTTTCGGGCGAAGGCCTCCTTCGAGAGCGAGGACCTGCGTCGCGGGAGCGACACCTCGCGGTCGGACGTCACGCCGCTCCCCTCGCTGAACTCGGGAGACCGGGGAACCTTCGTCCGCCTGCTCGAGTCGCGGCTCGTCGAGCTCGACTACCGGCTTGCGGGTGCGACGGACGGGAGCTACGACTTCCGCACCGCGGACGCCGTCGTCGCGTTCCACAAGGTCCAGGGGATGGCTCGATCGTTCGCCGCCTCTTCGGCGACCTGGCGTCGCCTCGCCGAGCCACGCCGGCCGCAGCCGAGGAGGACCTGGGAGGGATTCCACGTCGAGGTCGACCAGACGCGGCAGGTGCTCTACCTGGTTCGGGACGGCGAGATCGACGACGTCCTACACGTCTCGACGGGGGCGAACGGCGCGACCCGCGACGGCTCGTTCCGCGTGCACCGCAAGCTCGCGGGGTTCAGCCCGAACCACCTGTACTACCCGAGCTACTTCGACGGGCTGCGCGCGCTCCACGGCTGGACCGAGGTGCCGACGTACCCGGCGAGCCACGGCTGCGTCCGGATCCCGTACTGGAACGCGAGGTGGATCTACGCGCGCGTCGACTACGGGGACCGCGTCGTCGTCTACCACTGACGCCGAACGGCACGGGGTCGCTACATCGACTCGTAGGGCGTGAACAGCGCCGGGACGTCGCTCTCGGCGAGCTTCGCTCGCAGCTCCGCGCTCGGCTCACCGAGGATCTCGCCGTGCACCACCGTGACCGTCGCGAGGACCGCCTCGGACAGGTCGGCGAGATTCGCGGCGTGCTCGATGGCCGCCTCGGAGTCCCGGTACCGCTCGATGATGACGCATTCGGTCCGGTCGTCGTTCATGTAGGTGTCGTACTGCAGGGTTCCGGGCTCCTTGGCCCGCACGATCTCCAGCGCCTGAGCGGACAAGCGCTCGAACTCGTCGCGCTTGCCTTCGAGGAACCTGAATCGAGCGATACCCACGAGCTCACCCACAGCTCACCCCCTGACGTCTCGGCCTCTCATCCCTGCCCGTTACCCCGGCCCGGTCGCCTCGACGCAGCGTGATCCGCGGAGAGAGCACCTAGCCGAGCGACCCGGTCGTTCCCTCGACGGCCGCGAGGATCGCCCCGGTCCGAACGAGATCCACGGCCCCGTCGATGTCCGGCCCGAGCTCCCGGTCCTCGTCGAGGAACCTCACACGTTGGCGGACCGCGTCACGAGCCGCCTTCGTCGCCGCCGCCGGCTCGAGCGGCAACCGGAGATCGAGCGCCTGTGCCGCGACGAGCGCCTCGAGCGCGATCACGACCTCGGCGTTCGCGACCACCTCCCGAGCGTGGCGCGCCGCCGTCATCCCCATGCTCACGTGGTCCTCCTGCCCGGCGCTCGAGCCGATCGAGTCGACGGACGCGGGGTGCGCGAGCGTCTTGCATTCGGACACGAGCGACGCCGCCGTGTACTGCACGAGCATGAACCCGGAGTTCAGCCCGCTCTCCTCGACGAGGAACGCCGGCAGCCCGTTGTTCCTGGCCGGGTCGAGCAGCCGGTAGAGGCGTCGTTCGGCGATGCTCGCGAGCGGGACGAGCGCGGCCGCGAGCGCGTCGAGCGCCACCGCGACCGGCTGCCCGTGGAAGTTCCCACCCGAGAGGACCTCGTCGTTGTCCGCGAAGACGATCGGGTTGTCCGAGACCGCGTTCGACTCCACCTCGAGGACGCCGCTCGCGAACCGCAGGACCTCGCGGGTCGCGCCGTTCACCTGCGGCGAGCACCGGAGCGAGTACGCGTCTTGTACGAGGTGCTCGCTCTCGCGATGCGACGCGACGATCGGGCTGCCGGCGAGCAGCCGACGGAGGTTCACGGCCGACGCGACCACGCCGGGATGCGGTCGGAGCGACGTGAGCCGCTCGTCGAACACGGCGTCCGACCCCAGCGCCGCCTCGACGCTCATCGCGGCCGTCACGTCGGCGGTCCGCACGAGCCGTTCGGCACGGTCGGCGGCGAGGATCCCGACGGCGAGCATCCCCTGGGTCCCGTTCACGAGCGCGAGCCCCTCCTTGGCACCGAGCTCGAGCGGCTCGAGGCCGGCGTTCGCGAGCGCGTCGGCGGCCGGGACGGGCTCGCCGTCGACAAGCAGCTCTCCCGCGCCGAGGAGCGGGAGCGCGAGGTTCGCGAGCGGCGCGAGGTCGCCGGAGGCGCCGAGCGATCCCTGCTCGGGCACGACCGGGACGAGGTCGCGGTTCAGCATCTCGACCATGCGCTCGACGATCAGCTCGCGCACGCCCGAGTGCCCGAGCGCGAGCACGTGCGCGCGGAGCAGCAGCATCGCGCGCGCCTCTTCCTTCGAAAGGGGGCGGCCGACCGCGGTCGCGTGCGATCGCACGATCCCGGCCTGGAGCACGTCGGCCTGGTGCGGCTCGATGCGAACGTTCGCGAGCGACCCGAACCCCGTCGTCACGCCGTAGACGGTCGCGTTGGACGCGACGGCGCGTTCGACGACGTCGCGGGCGGCCGAGATCCGATCCCTCGCGCTCGAAGGGAGTTCGACGTCGGCGCCGCGAGCGACCGCCACGACGTCATCGAGCGTGAGGGGCTCCCCCACCCGGACCGGCACGGCGCAAGGCTACGGAGCGCGTCTCCCCCCGGCAAACCACGCCGGAGGGCTACGCTGGCCGGGCATGTCGAACCCGTGGGAGCACCTCGACCCGGAGCCGAGGCCCGAAGGCGAGCGGGCCTCCGAGGACGAGCCCGGCGGCGAACCCGAAGACGCCCCGAGCCCCGCCCCGGGTTGGTCGCCCAAGCCGCGGACGCAGCGTCCGACGCCGGCGCCGGCGAAGCGTCGCGGCGAACCGGGCGCGACGAAGGCCTTCCTCCGCGGCGCGACGAAGCGGTGCCCGCGCTGCGGGGCCGGAGGCCTGTTCTCGAGCTGGTTCAGGATCCGCGAGAAGTGCCCCCGCTGCGGACTGCGGCTCGAACGCGAGGAGGGCGGCTTCCTCGGCGCGATCACGCTGAACTACATCGCAACGGCGGTCGCCTGGGTCGCGCTGCTCGTGATCTGGCTGATCGTCGACCTGCCCGACCTGCACGTCGCGGCGCTCACGATCGCCTCGCTGGCCGTCGCGGTGCTCGTGCCGCTGCTCTTCTGGCCCTTCTCGAAGACGATCTGGTCCGCCGTCGACTACCTGATCTACCGGACGAGCCCCGACTACGGCTCACGGGAGGCCGCCGACCGCGCGAGCGGCAACGGCGGCGGTCACTGAGCTACTCGCGCCAGGGCAGCCGGACGCCGCGGTCGGCCGCCACCGCGAGCGCCTCGTCGTAGCCGGCGTCCGCGTGGCGGATGACGCCGGTCCCCGGGTCGGTCGTGAGGACGCGCTCGAGACGCCCCGCGGCATTCTCGGTGCCGTCGGCCACGACCACCATCCCCGCGTGGATCGAGTACCCGATCCCGACGCCGCCGCCGTGATGCACGCTCACCCAGTGCGCGCCTGCCGCCGTGTTGAGCAGCGCGTTCAGGATCGGCCAGTCGGCGATCGCATCCGAGCCGTCCTTCATCGCCTCCGTCTCCCGGTACGGCGACGCCACGCTCCCGCTGTCGAGGTGGTCGCGGCCGATCACGATCGGCGCCGAGAGCTCGCCGCTCGCCACCATCTCGTTGAAGCGCAGCCCGGCCTTCGAACGCTCGCCGTAGCCGAGCCAGCAGATCCGCGCCGGCAGGCCCTGGTACGCGACCCGGTCCTCGGCGAGCTCGAGCCATCGCTGCAGCCGCTCGTTCTCGGGGAAGAGGTCGGCCACCGCCCGGTCGGTCTTCGCGATGTCCTCGGCGTCACCGGAAAGCGCCGCCCACCGGAACGGCCCCTTGCCCTCGCAGAACATCGGCCGGACGAAGGCCGGCACGAACCCCGGGTACGCGTACGCACGCTCGTGCGACAGGCCGCCGGCCTCGGCGCCCGCCCGCAGGTTGTTGCCGTAGTCGAACGCGACCCCACCGCCCTCGAGGAAGCCGACGATCGCCTCGACGTGCTTCGCCATCGACGCGAACGCGCGCCGCTCGTACTCGGCCGGAGTGTCCTCGCGGAGCTTCGCCGCGTCGTCGAGCGAGAGCCCGTCGGGCACGTAGCCGCCGAGCGGATCGTGCGCGCTCGTCTGGTCGGTGACGAGGTCCGGCGCGAAGCCGCGGGCAAGCAACGTCGGGAGCACCTCGGCGCAGTTGCCGACGAGCCCGATCGAGACGGCCTCCTTCGCGACGCGAGCCTCCTCCACCCACCGCAGCGCCTCGTCGAGTTCGTCGGTCTCGCGGTCCAGGTATCTGGTCTTGATGCGGCGTTCGATGCGGGCGGGATCGACCTCGACGCACAACGCGACGCCGCCGTTCATCGTCACGGCGAGCGGCTGCGCACCGCCCATCCCGCCGAGCCCGCCGGTGAGCGTCACGGTGCCGGCCAGTGAACCGCCGAACCGCTGCGACGCTGCCTCGGCGAACGTCTCGTACGTGCCTTGCAGGATCCCCTGGGTCCCGATGTAGATCCACGAGCCCGCCGTCATCTGCCCGTACATCGTGAGCCCGGCGTGCTCGAGATCGCGGAAGGTGTCCCAGTCCGCCCACTTCGGGACCAGCATCGAGTTCGAGATCAGGACCCGCGGCGCCATCTCGTGCGTCCGGAACACGCCGACCGGCTTGCCCGACTGGACGAGCATCGTCTCGTCGTCGTCGAGCCCCCGGAGCGTCCGCACGATCGCGTGGAAGGCCTCCCACGACCGCGCCGCCCGGCCCGTCCCTCCGTAGACCACGAGGTCCTGCGGCCGTTCGGCGACGTCCGGGTCCAGGTTGTTCATCAGCATCCGGAGCGCCGCCTCCTGCGGCCAGGAACGGCAGGAGAGCGTCGTGCCTCGGGGCGCCCGGACCTCGCGCACGCTCACGCTCGCGATGATAGTGCGGGCCGTGGCGAGGGATGCCGGGTCAGGCGGGGCGGGCGGCCCGCGCCGGCCGCGCCAAGACCTCTCGGATGCGCTCGAGGAGCGCCGGCGGGTCGAACGGCTTCACGAGGTACTCGTCCGCGCCCACGGCGAAGCCCTCGAGCTTGCCCTCCGACAGCCCGCGGGCGGTCAGCAGGATCACCTTCGTGGCCGCGGTGCGTTCGTCGTTCCGGAGCCACCGGGTGAGCTCGAAGCCGTCCACGGTCGGCATCATCACGTCGGCGACCACGAGGTCGGGACGGCGCTCGAGCGCGAGCTCCAGCGCCGCCGCCCCGTTCCCGGCCGTCCGCACCTCGAACCCCGCCGCCGTGAGCTCGATCTGGAGTAACCGGGCGATGAAGGGGTCGTCGTCGACGACGAGCAGCGACGTCGCCGGCTCGTCCGCGGGCAGGACGGGAGCTCCCTGAGTATCCACGGGATGACCATCGGCACGTTCGGGCGGGCGCTGGAGCCGCCACTCGACGTCACGCGGAGAACGGCCGCGACGGTTCGTGGGAGGATGTGCCCGCCTGAAGGATCGTCGGGGAGGCGCGCGGTGGAAGTGCTCGATTCGTTCCTGGACGCGGTGGGCGACACGCCGCTGGTCCGCCTCCGAAACGTCTCCCGGGGCGTGAACCCGACCCTGCTGGCCAAGCTCGAGATGCTGAACCCCGGCGGCAGCGTGAAGGACCGCATCGGCCTTCGGATGATCGAGGCGGCCGAACGCGACGGTCGGCTGCAGCCGGGCGGGACGATCGTCGAGCCGACCTCGGGCAACACCGGGCACGGGCTCGCGATCGCGGCCGCGGTCCGCGGCTACCGCTGCATCTTCGTGATGCCGGACAAGATGAGCCAGGAGAAGATCTCGCTCCTGCGCGCGTACGGGGCCGAGGTCGTGATCTGCCCGACCGCCGTGCCGCCCGAGTCGCCCGAGTCCTACTATCGGGTCGCCGACCGCCTGACCGAGGAGATCCCCGGAGCGTTCCAACCGAACCAGTACATGAACCCGGAGAACCCCGAGGCGCACTACGCGACCACGGGCCCCGAGATCTGGCGGCAGACCGACGGCGAGATCGACGTGTTCGTCGCCGGCGTCGGGACCGGCGGGACGATCACCGGCGCGGCGCGGTACCTGAAGGAGCAGAACCCCGACATCCTCGTGGTCGGCGCCGACCCCGAGGGCTCGATCTACTCGGGCAACGTGCACCCGTACCTCACCGAAGGGATCGGCGAGGACTTCTGGCCGGCGACGTTCGACCCCGGACTCGTCGACCGGTACGTGCGCGTGACCGACCGCGACGCGTTCCGGATGGCGAGAAGGATCACCCGCGAGGAGGGCATCCTCGTCGGCTCGTCGTCGGGGACCGCGGTCGTCGCGGCGCTCGAGGTCGCGTCCGAGCTCCCCGAGGACGCGACGATCGTCGTGATCCTGCCCGACACGGGCCGCAACTACCTCTCGAAGGCCTTCTCGGACACCTGGCTGATCCAGTACGGGCTCATGGAGCGGCCCGAGATGATCCGCGTCGAGGAGGTCCTGTCGGCCAAGCGGGGCGAGGTCCCGCCGCTCGTCACGGTGAAGGCGCACGACAAGGTCCGCCATGCGATCGACGTGCTGCAGGAGTTCGGGATCTCGCAGGCCCCGGTCGTGCGCGAGCCCGGGATGGACGTCGCGCAGTTCGTCGGCGCGGTCCACGAGAACGCGCTGCTCGACCGCATCTTCCGCGACCCCGACGCCCTCCAGGCCGACGTGGCAGAGGTCATGGGGCCGCCGATCGGCATGGTCGAGTTCGACGCGCCGATCGAGCTCGCGTTCGAGACGTTGCAGCACGGTCCCGCCGTCCTTCTCGAGAAGGCCGGGCAGGTTCTCGGGGTCCTCACCCGGAGCGACCTGCTCGAGTTCCTCGCGCATCGTTCCCGCGTCTGACGTGCGAGCGCTCGGGATCGACGTCGGGGTTCGCAAGGGGCTCGACCTCGTCCTGCTGGACGCGGACCGTACCGTGGTCGACACGGCTCGGCACGTGCTCGTGGACGACCTCGCGAAGCTCGTGCCGGACTTCGGTCCCGACGTCGTGGCGATCGACGCGCCGCCGGGATGGGCGAGCGCCGGCCGATCGCGCCTGACCGAACGCGAGCTGCGATGGTTCGGCATCCAATGCTTCAACACACCGTCGGACTCGCGGATGGCCGAGCATCCGTTCTACGAGTGGATGACGATCGGCTTCGCGGCGTTCGCGGCGATCGACGAGCCGTTCCCCCGCTTCCGGGGCGGCTCCGTGAAGGGGACGTCGATCGAGGTGTTCCCGCACGCGAGCGCCGTCGTGCTCGCCGGGTGCCTGCCGCCGAAGGGCCCGAGCCCGCACGCCTGGCGCCGGAGCGTCCTGCGCGAGCGCGGCGTGGACGTCTCGGGGCTGCGCTCGAGCGACCAGGTCGACGCGGCGCTCGCGGCGCTCACCGGCCTGTACGCGCTCGAACGTCGGTTCAGCGCCCCCGGCGATCCGAAGGAGGGGCAGATCGTGGTGCCGTCGGCCACGCTGCCCGCGCGGCCGTACCGGCGCGGCGAGTCGCCCAGGCCCGAAAGGCGGCAGCCATCGCTCCCCGGCCTCGCAGCCTGCGGGTGCGGCGATCCGTCGTGCACGGCGCTCACCGCCCGCGAGTTCGCGCCGGGACACGACGCGAAGCGCAAATCGGCGCTGTGGGGGCTGGCGCGTTCGGGACAGGAGGCGGTCGACGAGCTGCAGCGGCGCGGCTGGGCGATCCCGCCGGAGATGCGATGAGCGACGAGCGGCGCGACGACGGCGAGCTGCGGTTCGAGACGCGCGCGATCCACGTCGGGCAGGACCCGGAGGCCGAGTTCGGCTCCGTGAACATCCCGATCTACCAGACGTCCACGTTCGCGCAGCCGGCGGTCGGCAAGCCGAAGGCGTGGGACTACGCGCGGGCCGGGAACCCGACGCGCGAGGCGCTGCAGCAGGTGCTCGCGTCGCTCGAGGGCGGAGCGCGGGCGCTGTGCTTCTCGAGCGGCCTCGGCGCGACGACGACGTTGCTGCTCACGCTCAGGACGGGCGACCACGTGTTGATCTCGGACGACGTGTACGGCGGGACCTACCGGCTGCTCTCGCGCGTGATGGATCGGTGGGGGCTCGTGTTCGACGTGGTCGACATGACCGACCTCATCGCGTGCCGTGCAGCCGTTCGCGAGGGCACGGCGCTCCTGTGGGTCGAGTCCCCCACGAACCCGTTCCTGAAGGTGATCGACATCGCCGCCCTGGCCGATCTCGCGCACCAGGCGGGCGCGCGGTGCGTCGTCGACAACACGTTCGCGACGCCCTACCTGCAGCGGCCGCTCGAGCTCGGCGCCGACATCGTGCTGCATTCGATGACGAAGTACCTCGGCGGGCACTCGGACCTGATCGGCGGGGCGCTCGTGGCGAACGACCCCGAGCTGATCGAGCGGTTGACGTTCCTCGTGAACGCGGCCGGCGCGGTGCCGGGTCCGATGGACTGCTACCTCGCGCTCCGCGGCGTGAAGACGCTGGCGCTGCGGATGGACGCACACTGCCGGGGCGCGCGGCAGGTCGCCGAGTTCCTGCAGGGGCATCCGAAGGTCACTCGCGTGCACTACCCGGGCCTGCCGGGCCATCCGGGGTTCGAGGTCGCGGTCCGGCAGATGAGGGACTTCGGCGGGATGGTGAGCTTCGAGGTCGCGAGCCGGGACGAGGCGATCCGGGTGGTCGAGTCCACGAAGCTGTTCTTCCTCGCCGAGTCGCTCGGCGGCGTCGAGTCGCTGATCGAGCTGCCGGGGCCGATGACCCACGCGAGCGTGTCGGGGTCACCGATCGAGGTGCCCGACACCCTGATCCGGCTATCGGTCGGGATCGAGCACCCCGAGGACTTGGTCGCCGACCTGGAGCAGGCCCTCGGCTGACGGCTGAGAGCACCTTTAGCCGCTGGGGCATCGCTCGACGTGCATGTACTGGCGACACTCCTCATCGGTGAGCGATCTCGTGAGGTTCTCATTGGCGATCGGAGCGGCCACCGCGGCGGCGATGCTCGACGCCCGCGATGACGACGGTCGGTTCGTGCCGTTCTCGTTCTCGGTCGGCGACGACGCCGGTGAGTGGCGGCCGACACCGCCCGGCCTCGTGAACGACCCGTTCGCGTGAGTCGCCAACGTCGATCCGTTCCTGCTCGAGAGCACCTCGCAGTTCCGGACGGACGGCCCGAACGCGCTCTCGAGCGCGGAGTACGTCGCGGACTACAACGAGGTCAAGGAGCTCGGCTCGCTCACGAGCACGAGCCGGAGCTCCGAGCAGACGGCCGCCGCGCTCTTCTACATCGAGAACCCGATCGTGATGTTCAACCGGACATTCCGGCAGATCACCGAGGACGAGGGGCTCACCCCGGTCGAGGAGGCTCGGTTGTTCGGCATGCTGAACCTCGTCGGGGCGGACGCGGTCATCAACTGCTGGGACGACAAGGCGTTCCACGGCTTCTGGAGGCCGATCACCGCCATCAGTCAGGGAGACGATGACACCAACGACGCGACCGAGGGCGATGCCACGTGGACACCGCTCTTCCCGACGCCCCCGGGAACGCCGCCGTACCCGGACCACCCGTCCGGCTACAACTGCATCACCGGATCGATGATGACCGCGGCGAAGGACTTCTTCGGCACGAACCAGATGGCGTTCACGGTCCACAGCAACTCGTCCGGCGCCGACCGCGACTACGACCGGTTCACGGACGTCTACCGGGACACGATCGACGCGCGCGTGTACCTCGGCATCCACTTCCGGACGGCCGACGTGCAGGGCGCGGTGCTCGGCAAGAAGGTGGCCGCGTGGGCGACCAAGCACCACTTCCAGCCGGTCGGCTGAGGAGGATCGGTGAGGGCCGCGGGATGCGCGGCCCTCACCACCTCCTACTCGATCACGCGCTCGCCCTCGCTCGTGGCGAGCGCGACCCGTCGGATGCCCGGGTTCCCGTCCGAGACGCGGATCGGCAGCTCCTCGTCCCCGAGCCACGCGCGGAGCCGTTCGGCGTCCCCCCCGACCTCGACCCAGGCGATGCCGTCGGCCCGGACGCCGTGGCCCGCGCGAGCGCTCCCTGGGTGCAGCGACCCGGGCACGTCCCACGTGAGGAAGAAGGGCATCCATGCCTCGCGCCTCGGGTCGTCGAGCCCGGCCATCCGCCACCGCAGGACCTCGCCGTCGGGGCGCTCGCGGGATCCGGCGTCGACCTCGAGCCCGAGTCGCTCCCCGATCATCACGACGTCGTCGGTCGCGACGGCGATCGTGTACCACCCGTCGCCCGCCTCGGTCCGTTCGAGCACCGAGCGGCCGAAGGTCGTGGCTTCGGCCTCGGCGACGTCGACCACGCCGATCAGCTCCACGTACTGCTCGCCGAGTGGCACGATCCGGTTCGCGGTCCCCCACCCCGCGTGCCGGCCGCCCACGACCGAGTCGAGGCCGAAGTCCCTGCGGAACCGCACGGCCGCCCCGTCGAGGTCGCGGACCGCGTACACGACGTGGTCGATCCTGAGCATGGACGAACCCTAACGGAGCGCCGCCCCTAGACTCGTCGGATGCGTCGAGCGCTGGTGGCGTCGTTCGTTCTCGCGCAACTCCTGACGTCCCGCCCTGCGGTCGCGCAGGAGGGATTCGAACCCGCCGCCGACGGCCTCGACTACGCCGTCAACATCGCCTTCGCACCCGACGGGACGATCTTCGTCGCGGACAAGGACGTCGGCGAGATCCGCGTGGTCCGCGACGGCGAGGTCCTCGACGAACCGTTCGCGACCGTGGAGACCTTCGCGCCGGTGAACGAGATGGGACTCCTCGGCGTCGCGGTCCACCCCGACTTCCCGTCCGAGCCGTGGGTCTACGCGTACTACTCCGACGCGAACGAGAATCGGAACCGACTCGTGCGCTTCCGAGCCGACGGCGACGTGGCCGTCGAACGGGAGGACCTGCTCGACCTGCTCCCGACCACGTTCGGCATCCACAACGGGGGCGACCTCGCGTTCGGGCTCGACGGGATGCTCTACGTCACCGTGGGCGAGGGGAGCGCTCAGGACCTCGCGCAGGAGGTGAACGGGATCGGCGGACGGATCCTCCGCCTGAACCCCGATGGCTCGGTCCCGGCGGACAACCCGCTCGGTACGACCAACCCCACGTTTGCCAACGGGATCCGCAACTCGTTCGGCGTCTGCGTCGATCCCTCCTCGGGAGACGTCTGGGCGACCGACAACGGCCCCTCGACCGACGACGAGCTCAACCTCGTCGATCCCGGGGCGAACCTCGGGTGGCCGGTCCAGCTCGGCCCCGGCGGCGAGCCCGAGTTCCGGGACCCGGTCCTGAGCTTCACGCCGACGATCGTGATCACGGGGTGCGCCGTCTCGGGCGACGACCTGTACTTCGGCGAGGGCTACGCCGGCAACCTCCACCGGATGACGCTGCCGGGACCCGAGGAGCAGATCGTCGGACGGTTCGAGGGCGGGATCACGGACGTCGCGGTCGCCCCCGACGGCGCGCTCTGGGTCGTCACCCCGAACGTGCTCTACCGGCAGGTCCCGGCACAGACGACGAGTCCGACGTCGACGCCGTCCTCGTCGAGCGGGACGGCGACCGCATCCGAAAGTCCCGCGGCCTCGCCGAGCGCCTCGCCCTCACCCGGCGGCGAAGGGGGCGGGCTCACGACCACCGCCGGGATCGTCGTCGCCGGCCTGCTGATCGGCGGGCTGCTCCTGATGCGGAACCGCCTGCTCAGGCGCTAGGGATCGGCGGCAGCGGCCGCTTCATGTAGGCGACGGTCGACTGGCCGCCCATCGGATTCTGGATCTGCGCGACCGAGACGAGCTCCCACCCGTCGTCTCCGAACGTGTTCAGGATCTCGCCCGGGTTGTGTTCGAGCAGCGGCGCCACGAAGTACTCCCACTTCTGCATCAGGTCTCCTTGTCCAACCGGTCCTTCGTCCGCTGGATGCAGACGCCCATGATCACCGTCAGGCCGCCGTCCTCCGCGATGCGGCGGGCGTCGTCGTTCACGATGCCGTCCTGCAGCCAGAGCACCTTCGCGTGGCGGCGGACCGCCTGCTCCGCGATCTCGGGCGTGTGCTCCGCGCGCCGGAACACGTCGACGACGTCGACCTCGACGTCCTCCGGGACGTCGTCGAGCGACGGGTAGGATCGCTCCCCGAGCACCTCGGTCTCGTTCGGGTTCACCGGCACGATCCGGTATCCCTTCTCCTGGAGGAACGTGGACACGTCGTTCGAGTGCCGAAGGGGGTTCGAGGACAGACCCACGACGGCGATCGTCTTCGCGTCGCCGAGGATCGATCGCAGCTCGGCATCCGAGGGCGCGTAGCGTTCCTGGTCGTCGCTCATCGGTCCCTCATCCTTTCCGTCGGATCTCGATCAGCTCGTGCAGGATCTTGGCCGTGACGCCCCAGACGGTGTTCCCGTCCGCCATCGGATACGCGAAGCCGCGGTAGACGTGACCATCGCGCGGCCACTCGACGGTCGTCTCGGCCGCGTCGAGCTCCTCGAGGCCGTACCACAGCACCTCGGCGATCTCCCCCGCGTTCGGCGTGAACGCGGGCTCGCCGCGCAACAGCCCGACGAACGGGACCACGAGGATCGCCGAGACGAACGTGTGCACCGGCTCGAGCGCGCCGACGACCTCGACGTCGCCCGGCGCGAGCCCGAGCTCCTCCTCGCTCTCGCGCAGGGCCGTGGCAGCGAGGTCCTCGTCCTCGGCGTGCTGGAGCCCTCCCGGGAAGGAGATCTCGCCCGGGTGTCGGGGCAGGTCCTCGGTGCGGCGGGTGAAGACGAGCCGCTCGCCGTCGACGAGCGGCAGCAGCACCGCCGCAAGCCGGTTGCCCGCCGCCGGCTCGGGGCTCGGGTGCGGGTCGAGGAGTCCGGGCAGGCGCGTCCGTAGGTCGCTCGGGTACATTCGCCGCCATGGTAGATGCTGCCGCGCTCGACGCCGTCGCCGCCGCCGTCGACCCGAAGCAGGTCGTCCACTTCGCGCAGACGCTGATCGGGACCCCGAGCGAGAACCCGGGGGGCACCGAGGACGAGGTCGCGGAGGTCGTCGAGGGCCTCCTGGTCGCGCTCGGCGCCACCTCCCGCATCGTCCGGGGCGAGGCCGGGCGCCCGAGCGTGGTCGCCCGGATCGGCGACGGCGGCAGCCCACGGTTGGCATGGAACGGCCACCTCGACGTCGTCCCGGTCGGCGACCCGGAGACGTGGGAGTACCCGCCGTTCGGCGGCGAGATCGTCGACGGACGCCTGATCGGCCGCGGGGCCGCCGACATGAAGGGCGCCAT
>Ga0075420_100000540_pt1 | contig 30417 bp, 8 predicted proteins | sample SoiMetdeltSBSDD4_FD_75296 | JGI IMG/M metagenome (GOLD analysis project Ga0075420, IMG submission 75296) | Bulk soil microbial communities from a Populus tree surrounding site in Tennessee, USA - Soil MetaG P. deltoides SBSDD4 | ecosystem: Environmental > Terrestrial > Soil > Tree plantation...
CAGCAACGTCGGCGGCTCCATTTACCTCGCGGCGTTCCACGAGTCCGGGGCCGGCGTCGACACGACCGCGCTGGACGTGACCCGGACCGTGCCGACCGGCACGTGGCAGCACGTGGCCGTCGTCCGCAACGCGCAGGCGAAGAGCTACACGTTCTACCTCAACGGCGTCGCCGCGACGCCGGTCGGCTACTCGACGAACCCCACCGGCGGCGACGCCACCTCCGCCGCCGTCAACATCGGGCGCGAACACACCGGCTTGTACTATTTCAACGGGAAGATCGACGAGCTGGCGATCTACCGGTACGGGTTGGGCGCGCAGCGCGTCGCCGCCCACTACAGCGCCGGACGGGGCACGGTTGCGGCGCGCACCGGGCTGGGTCTGAGCACTTCGACCGAGGTGGACGGGCTTGGCCGACCCATTAAGTTGACTGACCCAGCTGGCAACGTCACGTACACCGTCTACAAGGACCACGACCACGAGGTGCGCACGTACCGGTGGAATACGGGTACGGGAACTCCCACTGGGGCGGTCGAAGTCACCCGCGAACATCGCCCCGACGGAGGCCGCGCGGCCGCCGAAGCCACGGGCAGCGCCACCGACAACGGGAATGCCACGACACTAGTGGACACCGCGCGCAGCGAGGCTTCCGGATCGTTCGTCGGCTACGAACTCGCCATTACCTCGGGTGCGGCGGCAGGACAGCGCTCCTTCGTCACGGACTTCGATAATGCGTCCAAGACCTTCACCGTCTTTCCTCCTTTTACGACGGCGCCTGCCAGTGGAAACGCGTACGAGTTGCGGCCGTTGAGCGACGCCTTCCTGTATTTCGAGACGCTTGCCAGCTCCGCCGCCCCCACAGCCCCGGGCGGACGTCCCGACGGCGGCGAGGTAATCGAACTCGGGAACATCCTCTCGCTACGGAGGGAATTCACCAACAGGGGCGGACAGGTCATCGCTTCGGACGAATACGTCGCCCTCCCGCAAGGGACACTCAACAGTGGTTGGGTCCGCGCCGACGCCGCCGGCATGCCGCTGGACCTTGGTACGCCCGGCACGCACTACCATCGCACGCAGTTCGGCTACGACAGCCGGGGGCGGCAGAGCCGCGTGAAGGACCCGACCGGAACCATCACGCGCACTGGGTACGACAGCCGCGGGCGCGTGGAATCGACGTGGATAGGGATCAACGACGGCCCGTCGAACGTCACCAAGAAGTTCGATTTCGGCACTGGCGGCGCCACCCCATCGCCGCTCGCCAGCGGTTACCAGCAGGCGACCGACGCCGCCTTCGACTCCTCCGCCGGCTTCGGTTGGACCGCGGGAGTTCGGACGGCCGTCGACCGGCGCGACCCCAGTGACAATTCTTTGCCGTTGGAACGGGACCTAGTTTACGCGTCCGACGCGACGTTCGAGGTGAGCGTGCCGGACGGCGACTACGACGTCACCGTCTGGCTCGGCGACGAGGCCGTGAACCATGATCAGCAGACCGTGTACCTGGAGGGGCGGCTCGCCTACTTCTACGACGACGACCCGGAAATCCCGGCGTCGTCGGTCCGGTTTGCCGTCACGTCCCCTCCCAGCTTCATTCAGAAGAAATATCCTGTCACCGTCACCGACGGTCGCCTCACGCTGCGGATCAAAGACAACGGCGGCACTGATGCGAACGTGGGGCTGATCGGCCTGGAGGTCGTGCCGGTTGCGTTCTGGCGGGCCACCAACAACCCCGGCACCAACATGCTGATGGTGTCGAAGAACGAGTACGACGGCGGCGGCGCCGGCGACGGTAACCTGACGAAGGTGACCCGGTTCCCCACGGGCGAAGCCAACCTGACCGACGTCTCCAGCCCCTCCGACGACCGCGTGACGCGGAACTACTACGACTGGCGCAATCGCCTCGTCGCTACGAAGGAAGGCGACCAGGGCGAGACGCTGGACAGCGGCGAAAACCGGCCCCTGATCTACCGTCAGCTGGACAACCTCGGGAGGGTGACCCAGCTGTACCAGTACGACGGAGACGGGGTTCAGCTGGCGACGACGAACGGGGTGCCGGTCAAGCCCAACGCGGACAAACTGCGGGCATTGACCCGCAGCGACTACGACGAGCGCGGCCGGCTCTTCCGCACGACCACCTTCAGCGTCAACCCGGTCAGCGGTGGCGACCCCACCGCGGGTCTGACGGACGTCCAAATTGCGACACTGCCGGCGCTGCGCAACGACACCTGGTACAACCGGCGCGGCGGGGTCGCCAAGACGCGGGAACCGGGCGGCGTCGTGCGCAAGCACGAGTACGACGGCGCCGGCAGGCAGGTGAAGGGCTACGTCAGCGACGGCGGCGGCGACTCCGCCTGGGCGCACGCGCTGAACGTGACGGACGATACCGTGCTCGAGCAGACGGAGACCCAGTACGACGGGAGCGGCAACGCGATCTTTACGGTGCTGCGGCAACGGTTCCACAACACGCCCGGTAACGGCCCGCTCGGCGCTCCGTCAAACCCGAGCAACGCGGCGCGCGTCTCCTACTCCGGTGCGTGGTTCGACTTGGCAAACCGAATGACCGCCAGCGTCGACTGGGGCACCAACGGTGGCACGGCCATGAGCCAACGCCCGACGGACGTGCCGGACCGGGCGACGAGTCAGGCCCTGCGTACGGATTACGGCTACACGGCCGACGAGGTGCAGCTGATTTCCATCACGGGTACCCCGACCGCGGGCACATTTACGCTGAAAGTCGACGGCACCTCCACCCCGACAGGCAGCATTGCATACAACGCAACCCGCGCCGACGTACAGACCGCGCTCCAGTCACTGGCGGCCATAGGGTCAGGCAACGCAGTCGTCATCGGCCGTGACGGCGGGCCTTGGACCGTCCGCTTTGTCGGGGCTAAGGCGGGGCAAAACGTGCCTTACCTGGTGGTAGAGTCGAATAGTATCTCTGGCGGCAGCGCCGAGGTCGTCACCACCTCACAGGGTGGCGACTCGGGTCGCGTGCAGAAGGTTTCGCACCCGCGCGAAATTAGTGCCGGCACTCCCATCGTTAGCAAGACGGACTACGACCTGCTGGGCCGGACCCTGCGCCAGACGGAGGGGTACGTTGACTTCCTCCCCGCGGCGGACGACGACCAGATCACCGACTTCACCTACGACGGCGCGGCCCACGTCCTCACCCGAACGGCCGCCGTCGCGCCCAACGCCTTTCAGACCACGCAGTACGTTTACGGCGTGACCACGGCGGACGGGAGCAACCTCCATTCCAACCAACTCCTGGCAGAAGTCCGGTACCCGGACACCGCTACCGGAAAGCCGGGCACCGCCACCTCGGACAAGCAGGTCTTCGCCTACAACGCGCTGGGAGAGAAGGTCAAGCTGACGGACCAGAACGGAACGGTCCACGAGTACGACTACGACCTGATGGGCCGGGAGCGGCGGGACCGCGTCACCAGCTTCCCCGCCAGCGTCGACGGAACCATTCGGCGTCTGGAAACGGAATACGATTCTGCCGGGCGGGTCTGGAAACTCACCAGCTACGACGACGCAACGCCGGGGGCGCCTGACACGTTCGTGAACCAAGTCAAGCGGGAGTACAACGGGCTAGGCCAGATGAGCGCCGAGTACCAGTCCCATGCCGGCGAGGTCGGCGCTGGGACGCCCGCCGTCCGCTACACCTACGAGGAGATGGCCGGCGGGGTGAACAACAGCCGCGTAAAATCGCTCACGTACCCGAATGGCCGCAAGATCTGGCACGAGTACAACGCCGGCACCGACAACGCCGTCTCTCGCCTCAGCTACCTCGCCGACAATTTGGGGGGACCGGTCTCGACGCACCTGGAGGAGTACACCTACCTCGGCCTGGGCACTATCGTGGAGCGAAACCGGCCCGAGCCCGGCACCAAACTCACCTACATCGCGCAGGGCACCGGCGACCAGCCCGCCACGGCGGGAGACCAGTACCGGGGCCTCGATGGCTTCGGCCGAGTCGTCGACCAACGTTGGAGGAAGGCCACGGCAGGCACGCCGGAACTCGACCGCTTCGTCTACACCTACGACCGCTCGTCGAACCGCACGAGCAAGGACAACATCAGCGGCTCGGGCAACCCGGGCCCCTTTGACGAGGCGTACCTCTACGACCGCCTCGACCGGCTGACAAAGGTCAACCGCGGCGCCCTTACCGGCGGAACCATCGAGGACGGCGCCGCCGGGTACCGGCAGACGTGGTCGATGGACGCCTTGGGCAACTGGGGCGTTTTCGTAACCGACTCCGACGGCGGCGATCCTTCCGACCCGAGCGGCGTGACAACCCAGAACCGCACGCACAACGCACGGAACCAGATCACCGGAGGCGCCGGCACGGCCTCGCCCGTTCATGATGCCAACGGAAACATGACCGTCGACGAGACCGGCAAGCGGTTCGTGTACGACGCCTGGAACCGACTGAAGAAGGTGCGGAACGCGGCGGACACGGCGGACGTGGCGGTCTACCAGTACGACGCGCTCAACCGCCGGGTGGTCGAGCAGCCGGTGCCCGGCAGCGCCCGCGACCTGTACTACTCCGACGACTGGCAGGTCCTGGAGGAGCGGGAGAACGGCGTCGTCCTCTACCAGAATGTCTGGGGACAGGGCTACGTCGACGCTCTCGTCCTGCGGGATGCCGGCCTCGATAACGCATTCAGCGGCGACGGGAAGCTCGTGGACACGGTAACCGGCACGGCCTACGCGGTTCTTGTCCAGCCCGACGGTAAGATCCTCGCCGGCGGCGTTAACACCGCCACGAACAGGTATTCCCTGATCCGCTACAACCCCGACGGCAGCCGCGACACGACCTTCAGCGGCGACGGCCTGGTCGAAGGCTCCACCACCGGCGCCGGCCTCTACGGGATGGCGCTCCAGAGCGACGGCAAGATCGTGGCCGTCGGCTACAGCGGGAGCGATTTCCTCCTTATCCGCCTCAACTCCAACGGCACGCTCGACACCAGCTTCGACGGAGACGGTCTCCGGACGCAGAACTTCGGGGCCACCGACGTGGCCCACGCCGTCGCCATCCAGTCCGACGGCAAGATCGTGGCCGTCGGCAAGTCGAACAATGACTTCGCGGTAGCCCGCTTCAACACGAACGGAAGCCTGAACATCTACTTCGACACCGACGGCACCACCGACCTCTCCTCCGGCGGCGCCGACCAGGCCAACGACGTCGCGATCGATGCCAACGGCAAGATCGTCGTGGGCGGGACCGCCGGGTTTGCCGGCGGGACCCGCTTCGCCGCGGCACGTTATAATACGAATGGTTCGCTCGACACGTCCTTCCACTCCGACGGCAAGGTCGACGTACAGGTCACGAATAACTGGAGCCAAGGGGAGGCACTGGCAATCGACGGCAGCGGCAACATCCTCCTCGGCGGGTGGGGGTCCGACAGCGTCATCGGTCTCCCCTTCGCCATTGCCCGCCTGACACCCTCGGGCGCCCTCGACACCGCGTTCGACGGCGACGGCATCGTCGTCACTTCGTTCGGGTCGGCCGGCACGTTCGACGCCTTTGCCTGGGACATGGCACTGATGCCAAACGGGCGCATCGTCGCGGTCGGCCAGTACGGTGACGCCTTCGACGTGGACTACAAGTTCGCCGCCGCCCGCTACCACACCGACGGCAGTCTGGACACCAGCTTCGACGGCGACGGGAGGCAGATCCTCGATATCAACGCCGACTTCGACGACATCGCCTACGCCACGGCGGTGGAGCCGGGCGGGCGGATCATCATCGCCGGCACGAGCAACGGCTCCTTCGCCCTCGTGCGGATGGGAGAGCGGCTGTACGCCCAGCAGGACGCCAACTGGAACGTCACCTCCATCACCGACGCGGCGGGGGCGGTGCGGGAACGATACCTGTATGGCCCGTATGGGCAGGTGAGCTACAAGGCCGCCGCGTGGAGCAACCTCGGCTCCAGCGGCTACTCGTGGAACTACCTTCACCAGGGCGGGCGCTACGACAACTCCAGCACGCTGTATCACTTCCGCAACCGCGATTACAGCCCGACGCTGGGGCGGTGGCTCCGGACAGACCCACTAGGGTATGTGGATGGAAGCAATGTCTACTTGTATGTGTTAGCAAATCCTGCTGGAAACCGTGATCCCAGCGGACACATCTCCCTCTCAAATCTCAGCGTTACGGCTGTACTCGGTGCAGCTACAGTGTCAGGGCTCGCATCCGGTGCATCGTCAGCGTACCAGACGCTAGACAACCCACAGTGTGGCATAGGTGCCGTTGCTGGAAGCTTCGCGGATGGTTTCGCACGGGGCTTCCTGAGCGGGGCAATAACCTCTGGCCTTGTCGTGTACTCGCGAGGCTCGGTCCCACTTCCATTGGCCAACGCAATTGGAAATTTTGTAGGTAACATATTGGTGGATTTCGTCCGGATCGCCGCCTTGGAGGATGAGACCCTGGAAGACCTCAAACCTGCAATGCTTAATGCTGGTATCTCTGCCCTGTGGGGCGTGTTCGCTGGGATGACCTGGGGGAAGGTGACACCTTCTGCGCAAACTATCAAGGACATGCAAATGCAATACGCGCAGCAGATGGACAAGGCGATTAAGCTGCGGATAGAGCCTCGGGGACTTAGGTGGCCCGTAGAACCGAGCAGGGAGCTTCTTGAAGAATCGTTCGGCAAAGGAGTCCAACAACAAGCCGCTGTGGAGGCGCAATTCAAGGCGTTTAAGTGGAAGCTTCTTGGAGGTCTCTCCCTGGACGCTTTTCTATCGAATGGTGCTCCTTCTGGTTTCGCAAGCGCGTACAACGCGGGAGAGACGTTTTTGAACTTCATGCGTCAGCGGGAGGACGCGGCAAATAGGCGGGTATATGGCGACGAGTGAACCAAAGCACGTGCTCGCAAGATTAAGAGAGTCGGCTTGGCGAACGCACGTGAAAGTCGCAGCGTTATATTTGGTAATGGCGGTTGTCGTCGGCGGAGCTGGGTGGTTCTATGCCGTGAAAGCTGCCATCATATTGGGCAATACGTTCCCGAGACTCGCAGCGCTTGCGCGACTTGAATTGGCACCATTGGTGGTGCAAGTTCCAATTGGCCTATTTGGGGCCATCGTGGCAGTGGCTGTATTGAATTACCTTTTAAGATTGCTCCGGTTCCCACTGCGTACGCTGACGGCGAAGCACCGCGTGGGATTCAATGTGCAGTCCTCTCGGGATGTGTTACGTAGAAACGGCGGGAGTAGCGGGAAGTAATGGTCGGATACGATCGGTTTTGGCGGTGGCAATTGTGCCTCGCTGTGACAGAGAACGGTAAGGAGGCACAACCCGGAGTGGAATGGGTGGCGCATGGACGCAGGATCTACGGCCTGCGTGGAGCTGGTGACGTGATACGTGTGGGAATTGCAGCCTCGGCAGGAGCTTCAGCTCCACCGGCAAGTTGAGGGCGGACTTCGCCAGCAGGAGAGCGCACTGGCGCTCATACAGTTGTTCACATTAAACCTGCACAGATGCCGTGTTACTGGGGGCGAGGCACCAACGCTGGGTTGTAGCAAGGATGCGGTAGTAGTAGCGGCGCTTTTGGCACAATGTCTTCTGCAAGATGCGTAAACGCGGAGGCATTGGTGGCAAGGATGGCTACTGGACGGGCACCACTACTGATGTCTCGAACGCGGGAATAATCGCGGAGCCATTCAGCTGCTGGTTATCCGCCCCCGTCCGTGACCGGTCCTGGAGGGAGGCACCAACGGCCACAATCGGCGGAAGCGTGTCGAAGAGGTGCCGGCGCAACAGGACCAAGTCGGCGAGGGAGATGCGGCCGTCGCCGTTGAGGTCGTGGAAGATCGAGTACGAGCGTCCGCGAATAGACGGCATTCTCACGGATAGCAGGAGCCTGGCGCGGACTTGCGCGAAGTCTACCGGGCTTACCCGTCCGTCATTGTTTGCGTCTCCGGGGAGCACGTTGACGCGGAAGGCGAAAGCACCCCCCGGGGCGCCGTTCCCGCTGGGAAAGACATCCGCACCGTTCGCCCACTCTCCGTCGAGCGGCCGGCTTTGCACGTCCGTGACGGTGTCCGCCACGACGACAGTCCACCGTCCCGCTCCGAGCAATTCGCCCTCCGGCAGCGCCCAGGTGCCGGTGCGGGTAGCGGGGTCGTAGCTGACGAATTCCAGCTCAACCGTCGGCGCGCCCGCCCGGAGCAGCGAGACGACGCCAGGGCGCTGAAGGCTCGCTTCGTCGATCGCCTTGTCGAATTGCAGGTGGAAACGGTCGAGCCCCGGCCACGGCAGTACGTCGTCCTGCGCCGGACCCGTCGGAAGCGAGTAGCCCGGTTGGACCGACCCCGAGCCGCTCCCGGGCAATGCCGCGCGGAAGCCGTCAGACCAGGAAGTGCTGTCGACCGCGACGCCCGTCACGCGCGGCCCGTCGGTGTAGCGCAAGCGCCCGATCTTCCCGTGAGGCCATTGGTAGGTGTCGTAGGCGAGGAAGTACAGCGCCCCGTCCGGCCCCACGTCCAGGTCCACGACGGCGGCGGGGTAGTCCAGGCGCCTGACGCGCCTGTCGGTCGGCGTCAGGTCGATTATCGCCACCGCGGCCCCGCTGGCGTAGACGCCGGTCTGGTTGATCCCCTGGCGCGTCCTGCCGTCTTGCGCGTCGAAGATGACGGCAACGCTGCGGCCGATGCCGCTGTAGCCCAGGCCGTCAGCCCGTAGGCCCAGCGCGTCGGGGCCGTTGCCCTGGATCGTGAAGGTCATGCCTTCAAACTTCGACGAGAAGGTCGGGGTGTTGGACTGCTTCAAATCGAACTGGGTGGAGAAGGCGGCGGTGCTGACGGGCGTGGTGTGGAAGACGCTGCCGGTGCTGGTGGGACCGGCGGCCACCCTTAGCGTGCGAAGGGGCCCGGTCGAGGCGGTGCCGTTGAAATCCAGCCCGCCGGTGCTGTCAAAGCCCCGTCCGAAATCGATGGCGGGGACATCGCTGCCCGCTGGCGTGAAGGTCCAGTTGAGGACGGACTGCCAGTTTTCCCCGGTGCCCGCGCCGGCCGTGAACCCGACGTAAGCCGTCTCGCCGGCGTTCGCGGGGATGTCCACGGTGTAGGATTGCGAGGCGGTGCCGCCGGTGACCAGGTCCCGCATCGCCACGCGGAGCGTGGCCCCGTCATAGTCCACGTTGACGCGGAGCGGGTTGCGACGGCGCAGGTCGATGCCGGGGTCGGCGGCGGGGTCCAGGACGCCGCCCCGGCCGCCGTTGTCGCCGAAGAAGTAGTCGCCAACGTACTCGGCGGGGAACTGCTGGGCCGACGGCGGCGGGTTATAGAACGCGCCGCCGGCGATGACCGTGCCGGTGACGACGCTGCCGCCGTCGTGGGCGTAAGCGTACAGCGGCGCGACGAAGTTCTGCTGCTCCGGCCGGGTGCGGAGGATCGGGAGGTCGTCGGGGTGGAACGGGCCGTCCCGCGTCAGAACCCAGCCGTAGTTCGCCCCGGCGATGCCTTCGTTGATCTCCTCCCACGCCGACTCGCCGACGTCGTTGATGAACATCCGGCCGGTGCCGGGTTGGAAGGCGAAGGTGAAGGGGTTGCGCAGCCCCAGCGCCCAGACTGCCCGGCCGTCGCCTTCGGCGACTTCGTAGAAGGGGTTGTCCGGCGGGATGGAGCCGTCCTTGTTGATCCGCAGGATCTTGCCGTGCAGGCTGGTGAGGCGCTGCGTGTCGTCGTCCAAGCCGCCGTGGTCGCCGACGGCGACGTAGAGCTTGCCGTCCGGCCCGAAGTGAACGGCGCCGCCAAGGTGGACGGAGCCCGCGAGGGGATCGATGTTGAGCAGCACGGTCTCGCTGCCGGGCTCCGCGACGTCGGGGTTGTCGGCGCTGGCGGTGAAGCGGGTGACGCGGTTGTAGGCCGGCTCGTTTAGATTCGCGGGACGGTACGTGTAGTACACGTAAACGTAACCGTTGGTGGCAAAGTCGGGGTCGAGGGCGAGCCCGAGCAGGCCGGCCTCGGTGCCGGGCCGCACGGTCTGGACCCGGGCGAACTCCGTGTGGGTGATCGGCCCCCCGCCGGGACCAGACGCCACGTTGCGGGCGACCCGGATGCTTCCTTCCTGAGTGGTGACGAAGAGCCTGCCGTCGGGTGCGAAGGCCATCGAGGTGGGGCCGGGGAGGCTGGTGTCGCCGGTGAGCAGCGTGTCCCAAACGAACCCGGGGTCGGCGAGCAGTCGTCGCGCCTCCAGCGCCTCCACACAGGGATGACATCTCATGTCAAGCCCAATTGTGCGGGATCGCCGCGGATTTGAACAGGACAGATGCTTGGAATTGGACGGCGGCCCGACTCTTCCCCTGCCGGACCAACCGGTGAGCATCCGATGTCAAGTCCGGACAACGGCGGTGTTGCTCGGGACCGACGAACCCATGCCGTTCACCGCCACGACGCGGTAGTAGTAGCGGCGCCGCTGCAAGAAGTCGTCTGCGACGTGTGTGAACGAGGAGACGTCCGCGCTAAGAAGCCCGACGGCACTGTAACCTCTGGCCTTCTTCCCCGATCGCTCGACGACGAACCCTGTTTCGTCGGCCCCGTCGTGGGTCCAAGACAGGGCGACCTGACCGGGTGCGACCTGACCGGGTGCGACCTGACCGGGTGCGACCTGACCGGGTGCGATCGTCGCGAGTAGGTTCCGCGGCGCCGCGGGAAGCGTCATGACTGCCGAGTCGGCGAAAGACGCCGTTGCTAGGCCTGCGCCATCGCCGGCACCTACGGTCAGGCCGGCGTAGAGGACGTCGCCGAGTTTCGCCTTCAATACGGGCAGCGTTTGCCACGCCGCGCCGTCGGACGAGGTCGCGGGAGTGACGAGCCTGCCGCTGCGGCTCAGTCGCAGCCAAGACGGACCGGCGGCCACTGATCCGACCGGCACTGCTTTCGCGCTCTTCCCAGGGCCCCTGCGGATGAGCAAGGCGATGCTGCCGTCACTGCGCACCTTCAACGATATGGCGCGTGCGCCGGCTGCGTGGCCCTCGCGTAGAGTAACACCGACTTCCGCGCCCGGGGTCTGGCGGTCCCACGACACGATCCTTGTTACAACGCCGCCGTCGCCCGTCAACGGTTGGTATGCGCCGTGAAAAGCGTCCTCTCTCCCGTTGGTCGTGGTCGCCGCCCCAGCGCCTGTGAGTGCGATCGTCCCGTCTGAGAACACCTCCGCTGCGCCGGGTACGGCGACCGCGCCGACGTCCGCCGCTGCCCAGGGCGCCGGCAACGGCTGCGGCGGTTCGTCGTCCGCAATCGACAGCGATGCGCCAACCGCGGCGGAGTCTATCGTGTAAAAAAGATCCTCCTGGAGTGTGAACGTCAGCGTCTCATCTGCCTCCCTCGCCGGGTCGTCGATTGGTTCGATGTGGACGGTAACGGAACTCTCAAACGGCGGGATCACGACAGAACCGCCGAGTTCCAGGTAATCGCGGCCGTTCGTAGCAGTGCCGGCGACAGCATAGCGGACGGTGAGAGGACTATTGGCCTTGGAGCCGCGGCTGACGGTGAAGGCGCCGGTGTCACCGCCGGCCTCTGTGGCTGAAGGATCGGAGGCGGTGACGCTGATGGTGGGCGGCGGCGGATGGACGTGTAGGGTGTAGCTGGGGTTCGTCGCGCCGGAGCCGGCGCTGACCCTGAGGTAATAGCTCTGCCCCGCAGTGACCGCTGCGGACACTCGCTCCTGGGGCGTCGGGCCCGCCGACTCCGCCAGCAGCGCATGATCCGATCCATACAGAGACAGGTTCACGTCCCCCAGCCCCGGCGCGTCAGGCCACGTGTCGACGACGACGGTGCCCGTAAAGGAACTGACGAAGCGGAAGTAGTCCTCGTCCGAAGTTGAATGGACGGAGAGGAAGTTCTCACTCCGGCCGGCGGCGGTGGCGAGTTCCCGAGCCGCGTCAAATGTGTCGTTGGGCTCGAACCGATCCGGCCGCAGGACGGCCCCCGCGGGGTCGATCTGGACCTCGATGCGGACGGCGTTGTTGGACTCGTCCGATTCGGTGATCCGGTCGTCGGGGTCTACCACCACTTCCAACCAATACCTGCCCGCCGGGATGTCCGTCACGTCCACCCACTGGTCGGGCAGCCCCTTCTGGTACACGTCGGCCCACCCCACGGAGATGCCCTGGCGCGAGCCGTCGGAGCAGTCGACGTACACGGCGGCGGCAGGACTGCCCGGAAGGGAGGCGTGCGCGTACTGATCGATCAGGCAAAAGCTGACCTTCTGCCCGGATCCCAGCACGTCGCCGACCCGGCCGCCCGGCCGGATCTCCCGGATCGAGTAGCGCGTGAAGTCGTCAAAATGGATATGACCGTGGTCGGGATGGTGCGTGAAGCTCCCGGCAAGGTGGTCGGTGCTGCCGCCACCGCCGTCGTAAACTCGCTGGAAGACCTCCTGCGTCCCGTCCGGTCTGCTCTCGCCGCCGCGCAATTCGAGTGGACCGCTGCCGACGTTTGCCACCGCGGTCGTGAGGCGAAGCAACGCGCGGCCCGGAGAGCTGCCCCCGTCCATGCTCCAGCCATGCACGTAGCCTCTGGCTTCATCCGCGAGCGCGACCAAGTCCGGCAGCAGTTGCGCTCCCGCTGCTGCGGCGGCTGGCGACATTGACAACGGGGTGTGACGCAGTTCCGCCACGTCACTGCTGCCGTGGAATTGCGGCGCGTGCAAGAGCAGTCGGCGCTCGAGCGATTCCACAGGGGGTGGCGGCTGAACGAGGTTCTGGGGTCGAGACATGTGCCCCTCCCTGGGCGGAAACTGCCTCCCCAAGAGGCAATTCTACAGAAATTGGTCGAGTCGTCTATGGGATTCGGAAGTGGGGCCATTTATCTCGTCGGCCCGCGCCAGCGGTATCGCTTTTCCGGTGGCTGCCAAAACCCGCCACGTCACCGCAGATTCACCACGGGGTGGCAGCCTAGATCCTTCACCTAATGGAGCAAGGCGCCGGCCCGGGTCATGAACTGCAACTTCGCCGCACCCTGCTCGTTAGGATCAAGGCGGAAGAATGGGCGTGCTCCCGAAGAAGCCTGACGTTGCCGAGGCTGTGGAAACGGCCGGGCTGGCCGGGGGCGGCGCGGCCGTCTGCGGAAGCACCCGCGCCTGGTTTGCCCGCACGAGCGCGTAGTCGATCAGGTTGATCCTGCCGTCCCCGTTGACGTCGTGGAACGGGGTGTAGCGCTTGGAGCCGATGCCGGGTCTGACGGTACTCGTCATCAGCTTCGAGCGCACCTGGGCGAGGTCGATGGGGCTCACCCTCCCGTCCCGATTGACGTCCCCTGCCAGGACGTTGAGCACGACGTCTTCTTCCCCAGCGATCGCGGGCCGCCCAGCGACGCCCGCCCCACCGTCCAGTTGCAGGACGACTCGATCGCTGGAAGACAGCGGCACCGAGAGCGTCCACGTGGCGGTGCGGGTTGCGGGGTCATAGGAGAAGCGGGTGATTTGGTATTCGCCGTTTGACCCGATCACTCGTAGCGTCGCCTCGTCCGGGCGCACGTCGCGGGTGAACCGGAGACTGATCCGGTCGATGCCCTGCCATGGCAGCTCGTTGAGCCGATCGACGGCCGGGAGACGGAAGCCGTAAGCCACCTCCCCCAGCGCCTCAGCGGCGAGGTGCTGGCGGAAGCCCGCCGGCCACGAACTGCCGTTGACGAACACGTCCGTCACCTCCGCCGGCGGCGGCGCACCGACTCGCACCGCGAACGTTGCCTGGTTCGACAGGCCGCTGCGGTCCGTCGCCCGCACCGTCACCTCCGCCACCCCCGACGCCCCGTCGGCGTAATCCAGCGTCAGCGTTCCGCCGGCCGGGTCGATCTGCGTCGAATCGAACAGCGACGGGTTGGTGTTGCGGCGGACCGTGTAGGTCAACTGGTTGTCCGCGTCGCGGTCGTCGGCGAACGCACTGTGCAGGTCGATGACGGTATTCGGCGCGCCGGTATTGACAGACACGTCCGGCATGCCGGACGTCTTCGGCGCCTGGTCCACCGCGTACCGCTGTGCACGGACGTAGCCGGCGCCCGGCGTCGGCGTGTGCTGCCAGGCGACGAGGAAGTTGCCCCGCCGGTCCATGCCGACGGCCGGGCCGTGGTCGTCCAGGCTCGGGTCGGAGCCCACCTGCGCCACGTCCCCGTCCGGCACGCCAGCGGCGGAGTAGCGGCGCACGAACGAGTCGTTGTTCAAACCGTTGTAGCCGGCCCACGTGACAGCGAAAGAGCCGTCCTGCCCCGCCATCGCCACCTGGGCCTGCGGGAACTGCGTCGAGGGGCCGACCACCATCTCCGCCCCCTGCGGCACGCCGTCGGCGTCATACCGCTGGCCGGCGACTCTGTACCGACCGTCGGAGCGGCTCATCCAGACGATCATGAAGTTGCCCGCGTCGTCGATCGCGACGTCAGGGTCCATCTGGTCATTCTGCGTGTGGCTGTTCACCTGGAACTGCTCACCCACCTTCTGCGCGGCGGCGTTGAACCGCTGGGCGTCGATTTCCCAGTGGAGGCCGTCGGGCGTGACGGACATCCACGTGACGACGAACGCCCCGCCGGCGTTCATCGCGATCGCCGGATCCTGCACGTGGTTGCGCGAGTTGGCGGCGACCTCGTCGCCCACGCGATCGCCCGCCGCATCGAACCGCTGCACCCGGGCGTCCGTGGCCAGCCCGCCGTTCCAGTGCTTCCAGGTGACGACGAAGTTCCCGCTCGCGTCGGAGGCCACGTCCGGCACGTTCTGCGAGCCCGCGGCGTTCGTATTGACGCGGAACTCGTCGCCGCGTGGCACGCCGGCACTGCTGAACCGGCGGGCGTAGACGTCCCAGCCGCTGCCGCCGGGGTTGTTCTCGCTCTCCCAGGCCACGACGAAGTCGCCGTCGGCGTCGACGGCGACGCTCGCGAAGCGCTGCGTGCCGGCGGTGTACTGGTTGACGGGGATTTCCCCGCCGAGCGCGTTGCCCCGCGCGTCGAACCGGCGGGCGAAGACGCCCTCGCCGTCGCCGTCGCCGGAGAGCCAGACGACGACGGCGTCGCCGTTGGGGCCGACCGCCACCCGCGCCCCGCCGCCGGACGTGCTAACGGGGAACTCCGGCCCTTCCGTCGAATACTTCGAGTCCAGCACCGCGGTGCCTAGTCCGACGCTCGCCCCTGTCAAGCTCTGTCCCGGCACCAGCGTGTATTGGCGACCGGCGGGCGGCGTCGTCATCGCCCAGCCGTTCTGAAGGATCACGCCGAGGCGGTGCACGCCCGGGGACAGGTTGGCGAACGAGAATGCGCCTCCCGCCGCGGTGACCGCGGAGCGCTCGTCGGCGTCGAGCCGGCCGTCGTCGTCGGCGTCGAGGAAGACGGTCCAGCCGGCGAGGCCCTCCTCGCCGGCGCCGCGGGAGCCGTCCCGGTCGCGGTCGAAGTAGGCGGCGCCGGCGATCGACGACGGGGTTACGAAGCCCAGCCCGTACGTGAGGTCCGCCTGCCCGCTGGGCAGCGGCGCGACGTCCGTCGTGGCGGCCAGCGGCCGGGCGTCGCTGTCGGCGGCGTCGTCGGACCCCTGGTCCTGGAGCGTCGGCACCCTGCCGGCCGGCAGCACGTACCGCAGCACGTAGTTGGTGCCGGGGAAGACGTCGAACCGGTAGCCGCCGTCGGCGCCGGTCACGGCTGTTGCGGCGACGCTGCCGTGGATCGTGAGCAACTCAACCGGGACGCCCGCCGCCGGCGCCTCGCCCGCCTCGCGGACGCCATCGCCGTCATCGTTCCAGACGAACCCGCCGACGATCGAGCGGCTGGTGAACGCGTCGTAGCGTTGCACGCGGTTGGTGGTGGACGTGCCGGAGACGCCGTGGTGATACGCGGTGACGAAGCTGCCGCCCGGCAGCGCTGCCACGAGCGGGTCCACCTGCTCCGCGGCGGTCGTGGGGCTGATGCGCACCGCCGGCCCGGCCGGCAGGCCGGAGCCCGTGAACCGGCGGGAGAAGACGCCCGTGCCGTCGCCGTCGGCGTCCTGCCAGACGACGACGAAGCTGCCGTCATCGTGCAGGGCCACGTCGCTGGCCCGGGCGGTCCAGGAGGGGGTGACGCGCACCTCGCGACCCTGCTGCACGCCGGCCGCGTCGTAGCGGAAGGCGGCCAGGTGGACCAGCGAGTTGGGGCTCTCGGGGTTGAGGATCAGGGCGGTGACGACCAGCTCGCCGGCGGCGTTCATGGCGATGCCGGCGGAGGGGGCGTGGGGCGAGACGTCGACCTCGCCGCCGAGCGGCGTGCCGTCGGCGGCGAACCGCCGCAGGCGCAGGTCCCAGCTCCACCCCTGGCTCCCTTCCGTGCCGGACCAGAGGACGGCGAAGTTGCCCGCCGCGTCGGTCACCACGTCGGTCAGGGTCTGATTGCCGTTCGTCCGCTCGTTCACGGGGACCTCGCCCGTCAGCGGCGCGCCCGAGGCATCGAACCGGCGGGCGACGATGCCGCTGCCATTGGCGTCCGACCCCTCCCAGGCCACCACGAAGCCCGCGGTCGGGTCCACTGAGACCGACGGCGCGACGCGGACGATGGCCGGCGTGGTGTTGACGACGATCTCCGGCCCCTCCTTGGCGCCGGCGGCGCTGAACCGCTGGGCGCGGACCGCGGCCGGGCTGCCGGTGCTGGGGCTGTGCCACCAGACGAGCACGAACCGCCCGTCCGGTGCGACAGACACGGAGGGGCTCAGGTACGAGGCGCCGGCGGGCGGCTGGAGGGTGAAGACGTCGCCGACAGGGTTCCCCGAAGGGTCGTACTTCCGCCCGCTGACGACGTAGCTGTTCTGGTTGCTGGCGAAGGACTCGGCGACGACGACGAAGCTGCCGTCGGCGCCGGCGTCGAAATAGTCCCACGTCCGCTCGTTCCACCAGGCGGCGGACGGCTCGACCGACAGTTCCGGCCCCACCGGCCGCGCGTACGTGACGGGTGCGGTCGGACGGTAGCCGAAGTCCGCAACGAGGCTCTCGCCGGGTCTCAGCACCGGCGCGAAGCGGTCGGACGAGGTCGTGAGTTGCCAGCGTTGAAGCTGGACAATTCCGAGCCGGTACTGGCCGGGGCGGAGGCTCGGGAAGGCGTAGGCGCCGTCGGCGGTGGTGGACGCGGCAGGTTCGCCGGCGTCGGGAGCGCCGTCGCGGTCGGTGTCCAGGAAGACAGTCCAACCGGCAAGGCCGCCCTCGCCCCCGTCGCGCGTCCCGTTGGCGTTGGCGTCGTGGAACAGCCTGCCGGACAGATCGGCGTTGGCGATGAGCCCGGCGTTGAGCGTGAGGTGCATGCCGTCAGGGGCCGGGACGAAAGGCGCGGTCCGGCCGGTCGCCGGGTCGGCATCGCTATCGGTGGCCTCGTCACCGCCACGGTCGGGATGGGCGAACGTGAAGCCGTGGGGCGGGAGGAATTCGACGACGAACGACGCACCCGGCCGCAGGCCGTCGAACCGGTAGCGCCCGCCGTCGGAGGTGCCGGCGCGGGCGACGATCACTCCGCGGGAGTCGACCAGTCGTACCGGGACGTTGTCGCGGCCGGCCTCGCCGGGGTCGAAGACGCCGTTGTCGTTGGCGTCCGCGAACGCGACGCCCCCGATGCTCGCCGCGTCGCCGAACGTGATGAAGCGCTGCCCGGAGACGCCCGCGGCGTTCGCGTTCAACCCGACCCACGTCGCGACGAACCCGCCCGGTTGCGCGGCGACGGAGACGCCGTACTGACGGCCGTCGCCGGCGGAATTGACGATCAACTCTTCGCCGAGACGAGTGCCGGCGGCCGTGAAGGCCTGGGCGCGGATGCCGTCCGGATCGGCGGCCAGGTCGGTCCAGGCGACGACGAACGTGCCGTCGTCGGCCATCGCCACCGACGGGCCGCCCTGGTAGTCGTATGTCGAGGTGTTGACGACGAAGCCTGGCCCTTGGGGCGCGCCGACGGCATCGTAGCGCCGCGCTTCGACGCCGCGGCCTGAGGCGTCGAAGCCGCCGTACGCGATGACGAACTCCCCGGACGCGTTCATTGCCACGTCCGGCGACTCGTGTTGAGTGAATCCCCGCTCCGGGGTGACCCGGAACTCCGCCCCCGCCGGCGCGCCGGCGGCGTCGAAGCGCCGGGCGGCGACGTGAACCGCCCCGGTAGAGCGGCCCGACAGGTACGTCACCACGAACGCGCCACCGGCGTCGGAGGCGACGGCCGGGCGGTTCTGGTCCCCCGTCGTGACGTCGTTGACGACGAACTCGGCGCCGCGCGGGCCGCCGGCCCTGTCGTAGCGCCTGGCGTAGACGCCGGCGCCGTCACCGTCCTGGCCGATGCTGCTCCAGGTGACGACGAAGTCGCCGTCCGCGTCCGCGGCGACGTCGGGGTCGGCTCGCCCGACGCCGGCGACGGTCGAGACGCCGAACGCCGCGCCCGCCGGCACGCCGGCCGCGTCATACCGCCGCGCGTAGACGGCACTGCCGGTGGTCGTCCAGGCGACGACGAAGTTCCCCTGGTCGTCGGCCGCAACGCTCGCGTCCAGCGCGTCGCCGCTGACGAGCACCTCGCCGGCGAGGGGCGCGCCGGAGGCGGCGAATCGCCGTGCGAACAGTCGCGAGCCCGGTGCGACCCAGACGGCGACGAAGTTGCCCGCCGCGTCGGAGGCTACGGTCGGCCACGAAAGCTGCCCCGCCGTCGTCACGTTCACCGGGAACTGCGGCCCCTCCGGCGCCGCCCCCAGGTCGGTCGGCCCGTCGGGGGCGACGCCCGCGTCCACGCCCGTGAGCGACTGCCCCAGCGCCGGCGTCTTCCGCAGCGCGTCCGCCCGCGTGGTCTGCCGCCAGTGGCTGTAGAGGACGACGGCGACCTGGTGCGGCTCCGGCACCAGCTGGGCGAACGAATAGCCGCCGTCCGTGCCGGTCGTGGCCCGCCGCTCGTCGCCGTCCAGTCCGCCGTCTCCGTCGCGGTCGAGGAAGACCACCCAGTCGGAGAGGGACGGCTCATTGGCGTCGCGGGTGCCGTCGCCGTCGAGGTCGCGGAACAATACGCCGGAGATCCTCGCGCCCGGGATCATCCCGGCGTCGATCGTGAGGTCGCCGGTCGCTCCCACAGTGAACCCGGGGGTGAAGCCGGTTGCGCGGTCGGCGTCGCTGTCGGCCGCGTCGTTGGTACTGTGCGGTGGCGAGGGGAGCTTGCCGGCGGGCGACGCGAAGCGGACGCGGTAGCTTTCGCCCGCCCGTGCCGAGCTGAAGCGGTACGCGCCCCCGCGGGCGGTGAGTGCGGTGTCGACGATGGAGCCGGCCGCGCTGTAGAGCTCGACCAGCGCCCCGTCGAGCCCCGCCTCCCCCGCCTCCTGGATGCCGTCGCCGTCGGCATCGTCCCAGACGAAGTCGCCGACGGGGATCCGCTCGGCGTCGCCGAAGGTGGTCAGGCGCTGGGCGCGGATGCGGCCGTCGCTGCCGTCGGTGGCGCCGCCGGCCCAGGTGGCGAGGTACGACCCTTCGGGACCGGCGGCGACGCCCGGGGAGGACGGGCTGGCGGCGGACGCCGTGTTAACGCGGAACTCGCGGCCGTTTGGCACGCCCCGGGCGCTCACGAGCTGGCCGCGGACGGCGCGACCGCTGAAGTAAGGCGACGCGTTGGCGTCGGACCAGGTGACGAGGAACGCGCCGTCGGAGCCGGCGGCGACGGAAGGGGCGGCGAGCGCGCCGCGCTGGGTGCTGACGCCGAACATGTCAGCCTTCGGCGTGCCGGCGGCGTCGAAGAGACGGCCGTAGACGTTGAAGTTGTGGACCCACGCGACAAGCGTGTCACCGGCGGCGTTGGTGGCGACGGCGGCGTCGGTGTGGCCGCCGCCGGCGACCGTGCTCACGTTCCGCTGCGGGCCCAGAGGTGCCCCGTCGGGGGCGAAGCGGCGCAAGAACACGCGGCCGGCGGAGGAGGTGCCGGAGTTGAACACGACCGAGATCACCCCGGCGGAGTCGAAGGCGAGCCCTCCCGGCCACTCCGCGGTCGAGGAGGTGGGCGTTTCGTTGACCCGGAATTCAGCACCGCGCGGTGAACCGGTCGCGTCAAACAGGCGCAGGGCCGTGCCGCCGGGGTCTCCGGCGACGTTGCCGGACCACGCGATCGCGAAGTCGCCGTCAGACGCGAACGCCACACGCGGGCTGCTTCTGACGCCGCTTGGGTCCGCGTTGGCGACGAACTCTCCGCCCAGCGGGGCGCCGGCGGCGTCGAAACGGCGGGCGTAAATGTTCGCCTGCCCCTGCCACGCCACCAGGAATCCCCCGCCCGGTCCCATGGCCACGCTGCTCATACCGGCGGAAGCGGGGACGGGCGTGGTGCTGACCTGGAATTCTCCGCCGACGGGGTCGCCCGCGGCATCGAGGCGCTGCCCGTGGACGTGGCCCGTGGTGGCGCCGGGCTCCGTGGCGAACCAGACGACGACCGACTGTCCGCTGCCGTTGCCCGCTACGGCCGGCCTCGACTGCGTTCCTGCCGTCGCCGTGTTGACGCGGAACTCGGGGCCCACGGGTGTGGCGTGCCGCTGTGGGCCGGCGGCGGCGTGCACAAGGTCGGCGCCCGCAACCAGAGCGCCGGGCGCGAGGTTTGCCGTCCGGGACGCTACTGGGGTGAGCATCGTCCAGCCGTCCGGGAGGACGGTCGAAACGCGGTGGGTGCCGGGCGGGACCTGGAGGGTGTAGTTGCCCGCCTCGTCGGTCGACGTCCACGCCTCCCCCGCGTCCAGCACGTCATTGCCGTTGCCGTCGGCGAAGACCGTCCACGGGTACAGGGGCGAGTCGAACTCATCCTTCAGCCCGTTCTCCACGACGTCCCGCAACGCTGTGCCGGTGAATGCCGTCCGCGCCGCCAGGCCGGCGTCTCGCGTGACGTCGTTCTGCCCGGGCAGCAGTGTCACGGGGGCCGTCACGCCGGTGGCGGAGTCGGGGTCGCTGTCAAGGGCGTCATTCGTCCCCTGGTCGCGGGCCGTGAAGAAGAGGCCGGCCGGCGGGCGGAACCGAAGGCGGTACGTCCCGCTCGACAGGTTCATGAAGCGGTAGACGCCGCCGTTGGCCGTCTGCGTGTTGCGCAGGACGACGCCGTCGCCGTTGAGCAGCTCCACGGCGACGCCGTCCCGCCCGTTCTCGCCGGCGTCCTGGATGCCGTCGGCGTCGGCGTCCCCCCAGACCGTCCCCTCGAAGGAGGCGGGCGGGACGAGGCCGGCGTCGAGGGTGAGGTCCGTCTGGGCGGCGGGGACGGTGAATGGTGTGAACCAACCGGCGGCGTCGACGTCGCTGTCGGCTGCGTCGTCGTCGCCCTGGTTGGCGGCGACGACGTTGTGCAACGGCGGCGCGGTCACGCGCAGCCCGTACGACTCGTCGCCGCCGCTCAGGTTGTCAAAACGGTAGAGGCCGCCGTTGGCGGTGTATGAGCTGTTGACTTGAGCCCCGCCGACGAGGTAGAGGTCGACGCGGATCCCGTCGATGCCGGGCTCGCCGGGATCCTGGACGTTGTTCTGGTTGGTGTCGTTCCAGACGCGGTCGCCGACGGTGGCGGGGTTCTGGACCGGGGCATAGCGCTGGGCCTTGATGGCGCTGCTGCCGCCGGTGGCCGCGCGGTCGCCGGCCCAGGCGACGAGGTACCCGCCGTCGGGCGTCGCGGCGACCGACGGCTCCGCCTGCGAGCCGGCGGTGACGCTGTTGGCGCGTATCTCGCTGCCGGTGTGAGGCACGCCCGCGCTGTCGTAGGCGCGGGCGAACACGCCGTTGCGGTCCCCGTCGGGGAAGTCACAGGCGACGACGAACTCGCCCGTGGGGCGGACCGAGAGGCCCATGGAACTTTCACCGTTGTACTGCTTGTCAAACGTCGCACTAACCAGGATTGCGTCGCCGCGCGGCAGGCCGGCGGGACTGTAGCGGCGGGCGCGGAGGGCGTACGGGGCGAGCGAAGGGACCCCGTAGTTGAATTCGTCCCACGCGACCACGAAGTTGCCGGCGGCGTCCACACCGACGTCGGTCGTGTTGGGCGCCGAAATACCGACCGTGGCAACCTGCGTCTCGTCGCCCACTTCGGCGCCGGCGGCGTCGAACCGCTGAAACCAGATCGAGCCGCCCCGGCGGACGGGGGTCGGGGGCACGAGCCTGAGCCATGACACGACGGACGTCTCGCCCGGTCCGACCGCTACGTGGGGGGAGAGGAGCAGGTCGTCGGGGGCGTTGTTGATGCGCACCTCGCCGCCCAGCCGGGCGCCGGCGGCGTCATACCGCTGGAGGTACACTCCTTCGGTTCCCTCCCAGGTGACGACGAACTTGCCGTCGGGGGTCGAGGCGACGTCCGGGTCCAACTGGGGGCCGGCGGTGGTGGTGTTGACACGGAACTCCGGGCCCCGGGGCTGGCCGCCGGCGTCGAAGCGGCGGCCATAGACGCCGGAGGACGACCCATCCTGCCCCTCGCTCGTCCACACGACAACGAAGTCTCCGTCGACGTCGACGGCGACCTCCGGCTGGCTCTGATTGTCCGGCGTGGACTCGTTCACGCGGAACTCGGGGCCCTGCCTGACGCCCGCCGCGTTGAACCGCTGGCCGTAGACGCCGGCCCCGGAGCCGTCCTGGCCGAAACTCGTCCAGACGGCGACGTAGTCGCCGTCCGGCTCGATCGCCAGTGCAGGCGCCGTCTGCACACCGGAATTGAAAGTGTTGATCTGGTACTCGGGCCCGAGGGGAGCGACCGCGAGCAGCGTCCGGTGTTCCAGTTTCTGAACAATCGGCCACGTCCTCGACACGCGGATTGTGCGACGAGTTGACTGCGCGCGTGAAACGAATGGCATCAGGTGACCCCCTACGGCTGGGCATGGTAAGGAACAAATGAAGCTAAGGGTTTTTGCCCTCGTCCCGTGAGAACCTAGGACGTGGGGGATGAAGTTGGTACGCCGATTTTGGGCCCGCTGGTTCGGACTGTCAAACGAAATGGGGCGGGTTCTCGCAAGGCGGCGACATTCACCAGCGGGCGGAGCTTCTGCGGCGGGAGCCGGGCCGGCATGACAGCCAACACCGCGCGACATTCCGCCAGCGGACGCTTCAGTCCGCTCCTTCTGTTGTGCCGGTCACGTGGGTGCGACCCTTCGCCCCGTCGAGGCGCGACGCCGAAGCGCAAGAACGGCCGTGGATTACAAGGGAAGAGGGTGCGCATTAAAGCGGGTAAAACTTCAGCGGAGCGCCTTGCGCGAGATTGAATTGCCGCTGCCGCTTCCCATACCATAGCGGCGTCATCGGGGGGTGTCGTTGTTGACGCCCACGTCCGCCGTTCGGTTGTCTCAAGCCGCGATCACAGCGATTCGTTTTCAAATGCCGCAGTCGTTACGCATCCGTCGGAATCGAGCGGCCGGCGCCGCGCCGCCCGCGTCCGTTGCCGAGCCGCTTGAGCGGCGGTGCATGCTAGACGGCACGCCCGCCACGTTGATGGCGGCGCTGCCCGACGACATATCTTCCGTCAACGTTTACTTTGATGACTGGGCCGAGGCCGGTGAGCGGTTCTACGTCACGGGGTACCGCGAGCAGGGCCAGGAGACCCTGTATGCTGCGGACGCTGCCGGGGCGATGACCCCGCTGCTCACTTCCGTCACGACCGGCGGGAGGCGGGACGGCGGAGTGACCAGCCTCACGGAGCTGAACGGCCGCCTCTACTTCTTCGCCAACGGGCAGCAGGGCGATGCACTTTACTCCACCGACGGCACCGCGGCCGGCACACGGCTGGTAAAGCTGCTAAGGCCCAACCGCAGCGGTTCGCTGCCGTATCTCCGGTTCGTCCACAACGAGCGGCTTTACTTCTTCTGGGAAACCCTCAGCGCCGAACCGGAACTCTGGTCCACGGACGGAACGGAAGCGGGCACCGTGCGACACTGGGCCGGCACGTACGAGGCCAGACCACTTACGATAAGCCCCGTCATTGACGGCCACGTCTTCTTCGGCGTCCTCGGAGGCTTCTGGAGGACTGACCTGACCGCCAAGGGTACGGTGCCGGTGTGGACTGGGCAGCTTGACCAGTTCTCCGCGGCCGACGCTTTCACGACCGCAGGCGACAACCTCTTCTTCCGCTCCGCCCGCTTCGTCGGCTCCGACCGGTCTCGGTTGTATGTGGCGGGGCGCGACGGCAGCGGCGTTCGTCAGGTAAACGTGCCGTGGGGCGAGAACTTCGAGCCGAGCGTCGACAGCCCGCGCCTCGTACCCGTCGGCAACCGGGTGCTGTTTATCTCAACGACCGCGCAGTCGGGCACGCCGCGTCTGTTTTCCACGGACGGGACTGACGGGGGGACCGTGCAACTGGCGGGCGGCAGGGACGGACTTTACGCGATCGAACTGGGCCAACCCGTGGAGGCGGGGCCAGGACGCGCCGTCTTTCGCCAGCGCGCATCAACCGCTGGCGTCTCCGGACTGTGGTCGACGGACGGCACGCCCGCCGGCACACACCGCATTTTGGACCGGCCGCTGGACTACCAGACCTATATCTTCCCTGCTGCCGGCAGGGCATTCGTCGCCGTCGACAGTCCCACTACCGGCGTGCGCGTCTACGTGACCGACGGCACCGCCGCTGGTACACAAGTGATCCACTATCTGGAGCCGGGCGCGTTCGCCTTACACCGTGGCCTCGGCACGATGACCGGCGGGCCGGCCGAGCGGCGGGTACTTGTCTACGGCTCGACCCCCCGGAGGATTCCGGAAGTGTGGGCGCTGGACCCGGACGTCGCGACGGGATCGCTGCGCGGCATCGGCTACGTGGACTTCAACCGCAACGGTCGCCGCGAAGGATTCGAGCTGCCGTTGAGTGGAACCGCCTACGTCGACGCGAACCGCAACGGCCGCGTCGACGAGGACGACGCCGGCCGTCTCGCCGCCGACGGCTTCCCCTACTTCTTCGACGGGCTGCCTGTCGGCCAGTACTCGGTCCGCTTCGTCCCGTACGACACCGGCGACTCGTCGACGATTCACAACCCGCCGGGCGGCGTCACGTCCGTGGAGATCGCTGCCGACCGCGTCACGGACAACGTTGACTTCGCGCGGAACGACGACCGCGGGTGGATCTGGGGCCGCGTGTTCGAGGACACGGACGGCGACGGCGTCCGCGGCCAGGATGAGCCGCCCCTCCAACGCCAAGAGATCTACCTCGACGGGAACAACAACGGGGTCTTCGACCAGGGCGAGGCAGTCACCTCCACGGCGGCGGACGGGACCTACGGGCTGACGTTCCTCGACGGCGGCACGTACGTCGTTCGCCGCCGGTACACCCCGCGCTGGCGTCAGACGACGCCGGCGGGCGGCGCGGTCGCGGTCGTGACGGCCGGCCCCCGTTCGGTCGTCGAGGCGCCGCCGGTCGGCGTTCAGGCGGTAGTGCCGGGGGCGTTGACCGGCGCGGCCTGGAGCGACCGCAACCGCAGTAACTCCATCGACGGCGAGGATGTCTCGTTATTGAACCAGACGGTGTTCCTCGACTTTAACGGCGACGGCGTCCAGCAGACCGAGGAGCCCACCGCGGTTTCGTCCACACCCTCGGGGCAGTACCTGTTCCCCGAAGTGCTGCCCGGCGACTACGTCGTCACCTTGCCCGAGTCGGCGAGCCGTCGTCAGATCTCGCCCGCGTCGGGGGGACGCGCCGCGTCAGTCGGCTCGGGTGAGACGACGGAGGTGGCGCCATTCCTGGTCCAGTTGCAGTCCGGGGGAGCCGTGCAGCCGGGCGCGATCGAGGGGTCCGTCTGGTTCGACCGCGACGGTGACGGCACACGGGAGCCGGAAGACTCGCCGATCCTCGGGCGGGTGGTGTGGCTCGACACGGACGGCGATGGCGTTCTGGACCCCGGCGAGCGTCGCGACGGCACCGACGGCACGGGAAAGTTCGCGTTCCCGGATCTGCAGCCCGGGACGTACGTAGTCCGCCAGTTCCTGCCGGACGCTACGTGGTCGCAGACCCTGCCCTCCCAATTGGGCGGCGGAACGGGTCCGGCCGGCCGCACAGTAACCGTCGCCTCGCAGGCCGTGGGCGGCGTGGACTTCGGGTCTCGCTCCGCCGAAGCGACGCCGCCCACGGCGACGTCCGCGAGATACGGCCCGGCTTCCGCACCGTTTGCCGCAGCCGGGCCCGCGGAGCTGCGGATCGGCTTCTCGGAAGATCTCTCAGCCACACTGGATCCTTCGGACTTCCTCATCACCGACAGCGTCACCGGCGAAGTCGTCAACGCGCAGGCGCTGTCGGTCGGCTTCGACGGCGGCTCGCGGTCCGCCGTCATCACCTTCCCCGGCCTCCCCGGCCGGGCGCTGCCCGCGGGCGCGTACCGTGTGGTCGTGCGGGGCGGAGGCGTCAGAGACGCCGCAGGGAACGCGACAGGGGCGGACCAGACACTGGAGTTTGCCGCCCGCGCCGTCGTCGCGGGCCGCCACGCCTTCTACAACAACAGCGTCTTCGACGGTCGGAATCCCGAGCCGAATGCCGACGACGACGGCGCGATCGCGACCGACAAGGCCGCGCTGCTGCCCGGCGGCGGCCCGATGACTTTCTCTAACATCACGTCGTACACCCGTGGGCTCAACGGGATCATGATCGATCTCGCTGGGTTGCCGGCCGGCGTCACTCCCGGCTTGAACGACTTCGCCTTCCGCGTCAGCTCCCCGGGCGAGGCCGGCAACCCCCTCCTGTGGGCCCCCGCCCCGCCAATCGCGGACATGACGCTGCGCCGCGGCGCCGGCGTCGGCGGCTCCGACCGCGTCACGTTCCTGTGGCCGGACGGTGCGATCCGCAACCGCCTTCTCCAGGTCGTGGCGTTTGCGACCGACCGGACCGCCTTGGCGTCGCAGGACGTGTTCTACTTCGGCAATTTGGTAGCGGAGACCGGCCCTTCGTCACCGGTTGCGGGCGCCTTCCGCGTCGACGCGCGGGACATGGGGCTGGCGAGGCTGGCTCACGGCCGCGCCGGCGTGCATGTGACCGACGCCGCCGACTTCAACCGGGACGGGCGGGTGAGCGTGACGGACATCCTCATGACGCGCGTGAACCGTGGTCGCCGTCTGTTGGCATTCACGGCGGCGTTCATCACGATGCCGCAAAACGCCGGCTCCATGGCACCTGCAACTACCATCGCCGCCGTGGCCGCACTGTCCTTCCAAGAGGGGCTGCCCGACGATTCCGAGTCGGCCGCCCTGCTGAGGGGCGAATAGCCGCCGCTCTCCGCGCCCGCGCCGCTGCCGCACGTACCGCGTCCTCGTGGCACAGCACACCCACGAACTGCCTGCCGCGGCCACGGATCGCCTTCGCCACCGCCGCCGCCGCCACCTGGCGGACCTGCTGGGTGCACGAACGACCCGAACTCGTCCACGACCGCCCGCCCCGGCTTCTCCGCCAGCGTCCGCGCCAGGCTCGCCCGAAACTGCTGCCCGTTGCTCAGCACCCGGAACGGCCGCAGCCACGCCGGCGGCGAGGAGAACCCGACACTGCTCAGCAGCCCGCAGATCTCCTTCACGCCCAGCCCGGCGGGGAAGCCGTCGAGGATCGACTTTCCGCCGGCCACTCCCATCCCCCCACCAGGTCGTCGCCAAAAACTCCCGCACAATCGTCAACGTGCCCTCCCCGATGGCCCGATGATCACCCCGACGTTCCACGCCGCCTGCAGCTCGAGCTCGACGTCCCAGGCCTGCTTGGACTTCAGCGAAGGCGGCAGGTCAAACAGACCCAATGCCTGCTTATCCCGTGCTGTCTGCGGCACTTCTGTAGATCGTCGAACCGCAAACATCATCGCCGCCTTTCCCCCTCTGGATCTGTTCAACTCGCGCGCCGAATTCTGTGGACCAAGGACGGCCACGGTAGAATCGATCCCGAACGGAGGCTCAATGGCAAAGAAGGCTTCAGGCAAGAGCAGTGCGAAATTAACAAAGCGAACGTCCGCGGGCGGCAAGCGAAGCTCACGCACCGTATCATCGAGTCGACGAGGATCCGGGAAGCGCGAGCTTATAAATACGGGCACCGACAAGCGCTTCGTGCGGCGTGGCGCCAGCGGCCAGTTCAAGGAGAGCGACGACGTCGGGAAGTCGCTGCGGGCGGACCGCCGAACGAAGGCAAAGACTGCCTCCAAGTCTGGTCAAGGTGACCGGGGCGACAAGAAGACCGGCACGCGTGGAACGAATAGCTCCGGGCCAAAACGCTCATGAAGCTCGCCAACGCTAGAGCAGACCGCGACACGTTCACCTCGAAGGCTAGCGAGCTGGCGCGTCAGCTTGCCCTCGCCGGCATCGCAATCGTGTGGATCTTCAAGACCGACAAGCCAGACGGCCCGTCGGTCCCGCGGGATCTACTCACACCGACGCTGTTCATTATCGTCGCGCTGGCCTTAGATTTTCTCCACTATGTCTACGGCGGAGCTGCGTGGTCCTTCTTCCACTGGAAGAAAGAGCAACGGGAGAAGGTCGATGAGGATGCAGAGTTTAAGGCCCCGACGCCCATCAACTGGCCAACGAACGTTTTCTACTGGGGCAAGTTAATTGCCGTGGGCGTGGCATACGCTCTCCTGCTACGGTACGTTTACCGCCAGCTGTTCTTTTGAGCTGACGTGTGACGGAAGTTGGTCACACCCCTGCGCAACGAAGGCCCGGCACTCCAAGCCCCTGAGCAGCTCCGCCAGCCGCCCGCCGTCGTTGCAGTCCAGCGCGTCCAGCAGATCCGCCTGGTGGGGCTCGTCCCGGCAGGTGATCACGACCTTATACTGGTCGTCGATCGACCCGCCGCCGTCGCCGGCGGACCCACCTGCCGCGCGCGTCGCCTCGGCCAGGAGCTTCTCGACCTCCGCGTCGGAGAACGCCAGGTCCTCCGCCGAGATCCCGTCGGGTGCTGAGCTCCTCGAGCTGCTTCGTCAGCTCGGCGGCGTCCCACTCCGCCAGCTCGGCGGTCCTGTTGTCGCTGATGGCATACGCCCGGGCCTCGGCGCCGCGGAGCTTCGTCCGCACGACGTCGATCGTCTTCCAGCCCATGGCCTTGGCCGCGGCGAACGTGCCGTTGCCGGCGACGATCACCCCGTCGCCGTCCACCACGATCGGCTTCTGCTGGCCGAACCGCCGCAGCGAACCCTTGATCGACTCCAGGTTTCGCTCAGGTGCCGCCGGGCGTTGCGCCCGTCCAGCTTAAGCGACGACATCGCGACCGTCTCGACCTCCAGCGGACTCTTTTTCGGTGTCTTCTTCGTCATGAAAAAACCCGCATCGTTTGGTGACAGAGCTGGGCCGTGCCGGCCCGCAACCCTCGCCGGTTATCGCCGCCGGTGCGACGCAAGCTCATCCGGAACATCCTGACGCTGCTGTCCCTGCTGCTCTGCCTCAGCTCCACCGCAGTTTTTTCGTGCTCAGCTCCATCGTCATGGACTGGATCAGCCGCGCCCACGTGCAAACGGTCGCGAGGGACCTTCAAATGGCGGACACGAGCGTCCAACCGGGGAAGGGCACCGTCGCCCTTAACTACATCTTCAATGCGATGCCGCTACAGCCAGAGGAGTCGCTCGCCATGTTCCCGAGCGGCACTGTCCAGACCCCATTCGTGTCCCGACTTGGACGCATAGGTTCGCGGCCTGACGGTTACCTCGTCGGGGCCGGGAACGTCCCGGCCTGCTGCTCCGAGCTCCACTTCTCAGCGAACTCCTTCGGCGTCAGGTTGTTTAGGCTGCTGTGCGGCGGCCGTTCGTTGTAGTGCCGCCCGAACAGCTTGATCAGCGCCCGCGCGTGGTACCGGTTGTGGAACGTCTCCAGGTTCAGGCACTCGTCCCGCAGCGTCCCCTTGAACCGCTCGTTGCGGCCGTTCTGCCACGGGCTGCCGGGCTCTGTCTGCCGCGCCTCCACGCCGCTGACGGCATCAGGTGTCTCGCGACGAATTCCGGGCAGTTGTCACTGCGGACGTACTTCGGCGCCCCCGCTCACCGAACAGCCGCAGCAGCGTGTCGGCCACGAAGCGGGCGTTCACCGGTGCTCCACCTCCACCGCCACGCACTCCCGGGTGAACTCGTCGGCGACGGTCAGGAACCGCTGCGGATTAGCAACCAAGATGATCCCACACCGTCCTCACACTAACCGGCTGCTCAAGTTCATCGGGGACGCGACTCTCCCCCCCGGACGTCCTGTACGTCGAGATCCGCCTGAGGCAGTGACTTCATCCAGCTTCGGGCGCGTGAACTGGATGGAGATCAGGACCATCAGCAGGCGCGCGTACTCATCCCTCTCGGCCGCGGTGGCGCCATCCCGCACTCTCAGGAACAAGGCGTACAGCTTTTTTTCGGCGCCTCGTTCGGCCACTGCACCGGACGAGCGTCAGCAGGTGGATTTGATTCCGCCACGAGGCACTAAGACGGTTCAGTGACACTGTGGGCATAGCCTCTGGACTGGCTGAACACTTGAAAAGGTTTTGGCCAGCGGGAGTGTTTGCCGGCGGCCTTGCAAGGCGGTGCGGGTCACGATGACGCCGGGGTTTCTACG
>Ga0075420_100000545_pt1 | contig 30311 bp, 21 predicted proteins | sample SoiMetdeltSBSDD4_FD_75296 | JGI IMG/M metagenome (GOLD analysis project Ga0075420, IMG submission 75296) | Bulk soil microbial communities from a Populus tree surrounding site in Tennessee, USA - Soil MetaG P. deltoides SBSDD4 | ecosystem: Environmental > Terrestrial > Soil > Tree plantation...
GTCGATGTCTATCGCCGCGATCTCGGCTCGATACGGATGCAGGAACTGTCAGGGGAGTTCCGCCGCACACGGGAGCTCGTCGGATCGATCGAGTCGCGCGACCTGCGGCGTGGATTTACGTTGACGTTGCTTCTCCTCGTCGCGGTTGTCTGGCTCATCTCGCTGGCGCCGCTGCTCTTCATCGCGCATCGCATCAGCAGTCCGATCCGGCAACTGACCGCCGGCCTGACCGATTTCGCGGCAGGGCAGTGGGACCGCCGGCTCGAGAAAGGGCGAGACGATGAAGTCGGGCGCGCGGTGGATGCGTTCAACGGCATGGCGGAACAACTGCGGCGAAGCCGGGAGCGGCTGGTGTACCTGACCCAGATGTCGAGCTGGCAATCTCTGGCTCGCAAGACAGCGCACGAGTTGAAGAACTCGCTGACGCCCATTCGACTCACCGTCGAGGAAATGCTCGCGCGACAACCACAGTCGGACCGGGCGTTCATGGACCAGGCCGTTCAGATCGTCGTGAGTGAGATAGAGACGTTGGAGCGGCGCGTGCGCGCTTTCTCGGAGTTTGCCAGTGAGCCCCCCGTGAACCCGGAAGTCTTCGATCTGAACGTGCTGATCGCCGAGCGCGTCGCGCTGCTGAAGCCGGCCCACCCGGACACGGCGTATACCTTCAAGCTCGACGTGCAAGGTCCGCGGGTTCACGCTGGAACGGACCTGCTCAAAGGCATCCTGACGAACTTGCTCGAGAACGCTGCCGAGGCTGCAGGGCCAGGCGGCTCGGTGATGACCGTGTCGCACTCGCAAGGAGGACAGGTTGTTGTCGAAGTGCACGACTCGGGTCCAGGCCTCAGCGATGAGGCCCGGCGGACGCTCTTCGAACCGACGATCACCTTCAAGAAACGCGGAATGGGACTGGGGCTCTCGATTGCGAGAAAGAACGCACTGCTGCTGGGCGGCGATATCACCCTCGTCAGGGGAGAGCTTGGTGGAGCCGGCTTTCGAGTCGCGTTACCGTCAGCTCCTGAATCGGCAGCGGCGTCGGTATGACACGTAAGCGTCACATCGTGATCGTTGACGATGAACCCAACATCGGTTTGTCGTTGCAATTGATTCTCGAAGGAGAGGGATACCGGGTCTCGATTTGTGAGTCTGCGGCGAAGTTCCACGCGCATCACGCCCTCGGTCGAGCGGATCTCTATTTGCTCGACCTGCGTCTTGCCGACGGCAACGGAATCGACCTGTTGCGGTCGCTGCGGCAGCGCGACGATCAGACCCCCGTCGTGATGATCTCGGGGCATGGAACGATTCGCGATGCGGTCGAAGCGACGCGAAGCGGCGCCTTCGACTTCCTGGAGAAGCCGCTCGCGCGCGATCGCGTGCTCCTGGTCGTGAGGAACGCACTCGAGCGCTCTGATCTGCAGCTCGAAAACCAGCGATACCGGGAGCTGGTGGGCCAGGGCCCACGCATGATCGGGCGCAGCACGGTGTTCCTGCGCGCCGTCACCGAAGCCACGCAGGTCGCGCGTTCCGATGCAGGCGTGCTGCTTACGGGCGAGTCTGGGACGGGCAAAGAACTGCTCGCCGAACACATCCACCGAGAGAGCCCGTTCGCCTCGCGGCCGTTCGTCAAGGTCAATTGCGCGGCCATTCCCACGGAATTGATCGAGAGCGAGTTGTTCGGCCACGAAAAAGGTGCGTTCACCGGCGCCGCCGCGCTCCGGCGGGGCAAGTTCGAGCTCGCTGATGGCGGCAGTATTTTCCTGGACGAGGTAGGAGACCTCCACGAAGCGTCGCAGGCCAAACTGCTTCGCGTCCTGCAGGACGGCGAGTTTCAGCGCCTCGGGGGTGAGCAGTCGATTCGGGTAACGGTGCGCGTGATCTCCGCAACCAATCGTCGGCTCGACGAGCTCATCGCGGACGGGAAGTTCCGACAGGATCTCTTCTATCGCCTCAGCGTCGTCCCGATCAAGGTGCCGGCGCTGCGCGAGCGACGCGAGGATGTGCGCGACCTGGCGGCCTACTTCCTTGCCGAGTTCTGCGCGCGCAATAACTTCAAACCCAAGACGATGGACGATGACGTCCGGCCAATTCTCGAGCGCTACGACTGGCCGGGGAACGTTCGTGAGCTGCGTAATGCCGTCGAACGGATGGCCATCCTCACACCGGGAAATCAAATCACCACCGATTCGGTTCCGCTTGAAATTCGGCTTCCGCCTGCATCGCAAACGACAGGACTCCACGGGGTGCGTGACGCCGCCGAACGCGAGCGGATCGTCGAGGCGCTGGAGCAGACGAATTGGAACGTCTCCGGTGCCGCGCGCATCCTGGGCGTCGAACGGACCAACCTGCACAAGCGCATCCGCGCCCTTGGCCTGAGTCGCGAGTAGTGTCCGGCTTCCCGCCGTCGCGCGAACGCTTCGGTCGCGTTGGCGAGGCCTCGCCGTAGCTCGCCTTCGGCGAGCGGAGGCTGGTAGCCGGACGTCAAGCGGGTCGCTCTGTTAGAATTCGCGCAAACGTGGAGTCACGCGCATGAGCAAGTCACCCACCAGGACAAAACGGAAAGCCGCCGCGAAAAAGGCCGCCGTAGCTCGCAAGCGTCGAGTAGTAGCGAGGAAAGCCGCGTCGACGCGCAAGCAGAAAACTGCGGGAAGAAAAGCGGCGACCACCAGAAAGGCAGGCGCGGCGGGGCCGGCCTCGGTTACGGGGATGCTCATCCGCAGACCGGTCGCCGAAGTGTTCGCCGCGTTTATCAATCCGGACATCACCGCGAAGTTCTGGTTCAGCAAGAGCACTGGAAAGCTCGAAGTCGGCAAGCAGGTGCACTGGGAGTGGGAGATGTACGGCTTCGCGATCCCGGTAACCGCGAAGACGATTGAACCGAACGAGCGGATCGTGATCGAGTGGCCGGGATACAAGAACCTGACGACGGTCGAATGGACATTCAAGCCGCTGGACGACGGCTCGACGTTCGTGCGAATCAGTGAGAGCGGTTTTGCCGGCACGGGCGACGACGTGACGAAGCGGGTCGCCAGCTCGACGGAAGGATTCTCGTTGGTGCTCGCGGGGCTCAAAGCGCTCCTCGAGCACAACGTTCAACTGAATCTGGTACCAGATCGATTTCCGAAGGGGATCGAACGATGAACAACACCGCAGCGTCCGGCTTTAGCCGGACTCATCAAATCATTGTTCCGGTTCTGCTCGCAGTTCTGCTCGCGACGATCCCCGTGCGCGCTCAGGCACCTGCGGAGCATCACGCATCGCCATCAGCCACCAGCACTCATGGTTGCGAGGCGCTTGCGTCGCTTGCGCTTCCACAGGCGCAAGTGACGAGCGCGCAACTCATCGCCGCGGGCGCGTTCACGGCTCCCGAAGGGGGACGTGGGAACGCGGCGTTCGCGCAATTGCCGGCCTTCTGCCGCGTGGCCGCCACGCTGACACCGTCAGCGGATTCACAGATTCAGATGGAGATCTGGTTGCCGGCGGAGAATTGGAACGGCAAGTTCCTGGCTGTTGGCAATGGCGGGTGGGCAGGCACGATCTCGCGTGACGCAATCGCCGCCGGCTTACGTCGCGGGTACGCCGCTGCCTCCAACGACACGGGTCATTCTGACGCGTCTGCCGGTGCGCAGTTTGCGCTGAACCAGGACAAACTCGTCGACTTTGCCTACCGCGCGATGCACGAGATGACAGTGCAATCGAAGTCGATCGTGAACGCCTTCTACAGCCGTCCGCCGCGGTTGTCGTACTACCAGGGCTGCTCCACGGGTGGCCGTCAGGGCATGATGGAGGCGCAGCGCTATCCCGACGACTTCGATGCCATCATTGCCGGCGCGCCTGTCTACAACATGGTGCACATGAACGTCTCACAGACGGCGTTGCAAGTGCACATGCTGAAGAATCCGGAACGCATCGTTCCTCAAAGTAAGGTGACGCTGCTCGCGAATGCCGTCGTGGGTGCATGCGACGCCAATGATGGCGTGAAGGACAACATCATCAACAACCCGCGCGCGTGCAAGTTCGATCCCGGCACGCTTGCGTGCAAGGCCGGCGACGGTCCTGACTGCCTGACCCCTGCGCAAGTGGAGACCGCGAAGCAGTTTTATCTTCCGGTCAAAACGAAGTCCGGTGAGGTCGTCTATCCGGGGCGGTCACCTGGAGTCGAATCGGGATACGCGGCACGCATTCCGGTTGTCGGCAAGCCGGTGAGCCCGTTGTGGGGAGACATGCCAAGGTTCGTCGGCCACCGCGATGCGAACTGGGACACGATGTCGTTCGATCTCGACAAGGACCTTGCGCTCACCCTGAAGAATGCCAGCTTCATCGAAGCCAGCAATCCCGATCTCGCGAAGTTCAAGGCGCGAGGAGGAAAACTTCTCTTGTGGCACGGGTGGGCAGATCCAGGGCCGGCGCCTGAGAACACGATCAATTACTACTCGCACGCGTCAAAGGCCAGTGGCGGAGGAGCGACCGACGACTGGATGCGGTTGTTCCTGCTTCCCGGCGTAGCGCATTGTGGCGGTGGAGTGGGGCCGGACCAGGCGGACTTCCTCGGCGCGATGGAACGCTGGCGCGAGCAGGGCGTGGCACCGGCACAGATCACGGCATCACGTAACGCCGGTCGCGGCGGTTTGACGCCGATGACGCGACCGTTGTGCCCATTTCCGCAGGTCGCCAGGTACAAGGGCTCGGGCAGCACAGACGAAGCGGCGAACTTCGTCTGCGCCGCACCGTAACGGCGTAACGGGGTCAGACCCCTTGATACACGCGCACTCAAGGGGTCTGACCCCGGCCGACGCTGACGCTCACCGGGCGCGGGTGACGTTGGCCGAAAACACCTTCTCGCGTCGATAGACGAACAGCAATCCTAGCGTCGGATCTATGCCGACGCTGTTGCTGTTTGCGCTTCTGCAGGCGACCGATCGAGTCTCCGGCAGCGTGACCGACGCGACGGCGCTGCCGTTGCCCGGCGCGATTGTCGAACTGGACGGTCGCATTGTCGCGATCTCAGACGACCGCGGCGCCTTCGAGATCATCGTACAGCCTGGCACATCCCCGCGATTTCGGGTCACCCTCGACGGATTCGAACCCTACGAATCGACACTGCTGCCGGGCACATCGAATCTCAACATCACGCTCGTCGTCCGCCGTTTTGAAGATCGCGTTCGAGTCACGGCGCGCCCGCCGCAAGCGCCCGTCGACCCGGTGTTCGCCCGCCAGCCAATCGACGTCTACCGGACTCCAGGCGCGCAGGGCGATTTGTTTCGGGCCCTCCAGACATTGCCAGGCGTGGCCGCGCCCGACGAAGCCGCTGGTCTGTTCGTCAGGGGAGGCGACGTTGGTGAGGTGCTGGTCTCGCTCGACGATGCGGTGATTGCCCACCCGTATCGCTATGAGACGCCTACCGGCGGCTTTCGCGGCGCCGTTGATCCGCTGCTGATCAGTGGCCTCGCCTTCAGCACGGGCGGCTTTTCCGCGCGTTACGGCAATGCGCTCAGTGCGGTGGTGGATCTGCGCGGGCTCGATCGCCCTGAGCTGCCGGAAATGTCGGGGACCGTCGGCCTCGCTGGTGCAGCCGCTTCGATCGCGGCACCGTTGGACGACCGCGTGGGTGTGCGCGCCGCTGCCAATCGCACGTTCACAGGCTTGCTCTTCGCCGTCAACGGGACTCCGCGCCGGTTCGACCCGGCGCCGGAAGGATGGGATGCATCGCTAGGACTGAGCTGGGATCTGGAAAACGCCGGCCGCCTCAAGACGTTAGCGCTGGTACAACGAGATTCGGTCGGAACCGAGGTCGAAAAGGATGCCTTTGCAGGATGGCTTCGCTCATCCAGTCAGCACAGCTTCGCCGCAGCGCGCTGGGATGGATCGGTAGGCACGTGGACGACATCAGCCACGTTTGGCAACGACATTTACTCACGGGGCACCGCCGTCGGTGCGCTTGCTCTCGATATCGAAGACCAGACCCAGTCGTGGAGGATCGACGCGGCGCGCCCCGGTTCGCATCGCTTCGCCTGGCACGTGGGCAGCAACGGCGCCTTCACTCAGACTGCCATGACGGGTCGCGTGCCGTTGACCGGTGGCGATCTGGCCGGCATCACGGGTGACTCGGCTTTCGATGTGGACGCGCGCGATTGGTACGCCGGCGCGTATCTCGAAGCGACGACGGCAATCGGCATTGTGTCGACGACGACCGGTGCGCGGGTCGACCGGTTTGGCAAGGCGCGCGCGACCACGGTGGATCCAAGAGTGAATGTGCGCGTCGCCGCGGGCCGCTCGCGCGCCTTTCGTTATGCCACAGGTATCTATCACCAGGCGCCCGCGCCCTCCTATTACGACACCGTCCGCGGCGCGGCACGCCTTGTACCTATGCGCGCCGTCCATCACATCATCGGATACGAAACGGGTCGCGAAGCCGAAGGCCTCTACCTGCGCTTTGAAGGCTACGCGAAGCGATATCGCCACCTGCCCCTCGAACACGCTGAGCTCGAATACAGCAGCGACGGCATCGGCTGGTCGCACGGCGTCGATCTGTTCTCGCAATGGCGCACCAGCCGGCTCGATATTCGTGGGATGGCAAGCTGGCTCAATGCGAGACGGCGATGGACGCCGGCCGACCAGCGCGATCGATACGACCTGCCCGACGGAACGTGGCGGCCAGATTTCGAGATCCCCTGGTCGATGCGACTCGTGGCCCTCGTGCCAGTCGATCGGGGCGTCGCGTTCGCCGGCTCCTGGCGGAGCGCCGCGGGGCGCCTGCACACACCCATCATCGGGAGACTTCAGAGTAGCAACGGATTCGCTCCCGTCTTTGGCGCGATCAATTCCGAGCGATTGCCGCGCTACGAGCGCGTGGATCTTGGCGTGAACTGGCTGGTTCCGGCTGGTGCCGCCGCCGTCGTGTTCTTCGCGTCGGTCGACAACGTGCTCGGTCGGGTCAACTTCTTCGATTACCGCTACGCACCCGACTACTCGTCACGTCATCCGGTCGTGCCGACGTCGCAGCGGTCGGTTTACGTCGGCGCGACCTTCAGGAGGTGATCATGCGCGTCATCTGTGTGCTTCTGCTGCTTGTCGGGGTCAGACCCCTTGACACCGATCAACTCAAGGGGTCTGACCCCGATTGGGGCGCGACGACGACGCGACTCGAAAAGGCGGCGCTGGAGGGGACGTCTCAGGATCTGAGAGCCATACGCACAGACCTGACGCAACGAGTGAGCGCCGCTGGTCCGGACGAGGCGATGCTGCGCTACACCATCGCCTACGCGTCCCATCGCATGGCCACCTCGCCAGACGTGCCGGACAAGGAGCGCAAGGATCTGCTGGACGACGCCGTTGCTCAACTGCAACAGGTCATCAAGCGAAACTCGAAAGATGCCGAGGCTCACGCGCTGCTCGGATCAGTGTACGGCCTGCAGATAGCCGAATCACCCGTGGTAAGAGGCATGACGCTTGGACCGCGTGCGAACGCGGCTCTCGACCGCGCATCCGAGATCGACAGCGGCAACCCGCGTGTGCTCCTGCTTCAGGGTGTGAGCGCCTTCAACACACCCGCCATGTTTGGCGGCGGGACAGACAAGGCCCAACAGTTTCTCGGCCGCAGCCTCGATCGCTTTGCTATGGAGCCCGCCGATAAGCCGTGGCCGAACTGGGGCCGGTTCGACGCGCACGTGTGGCTGGGACAGGCGTTGCTCAAGAAGGGAGACCGATCGGGAGCGCGCGCCGAGTACGATAAAGCACGATCCCTGGCGCCCAATTCGGGGTGGTTGCGCTACGTGCTCATGCCCGCACTCGATACGAAGAAGTGATGCGGATGAACCCGATTATCGACCTATCCGATCGTCTCCCGGTGCGTCGCATGTGGTTGATCGTCTGCGCCTGGGTCGCGATCGCACTCGTGCAGGCGATCACTCTCTACTCGCAGGAGGGGCTGCGGTTCACCCATGCGATCGTCAGCGTGGCTCTGAACTATTCGATCATGGCCCCCCTCGTCTGGGCCTCGTGCCGTCTCAACGTGCGGTGGCGGTTGTGGCGTCGTCCACCGCTGCGCGCGATCGTGGCCTACCTCGGATTGGGCCTGATTGGGATCACGATCTGGTGCGCGCTCGAGCTCGCGGCGATGCGACTCTGGGTCGGCCCTCGCTTCTGGAACATCGTGTTTGAGGGCACGTGGATGTATCAGTTGCTGGGTGCGGTGTTCACCTACGGGGCCGCGTTCGGACTCGGCCTCGTGGTGCAGACATTCGACCGTGAGCACGAGTTCCGCGAGCACAAGGCACGGCTCGAGGCAACCGCGCACGCCGCTGAAATCGACGCGATCAAAGGTCAGCTTCGGCCACACTTCCTGTTGAACTCGCTCAATTCCATCCTGGTGCTGATTGACGACGATCCGGCCGAGGCGCGCCGGATGATTAGCCGCCTCTCGTCGCTCCTGCACACCGTGTTCGATGGTCTTGACGAGCCATTCGTTCCGCTCGCTCGCGAGCTCGACATGGTGCGCGACTATCTCGAGGTGGAGCGGATCCGGTTCGGCGATCGGCTGCAATTCACCGTGGAAGCTGATGGCGGCGCTGCCGGTGCGCTCGTGCCGCCGCTGTTGTTGCAGCCGTTGGTGGAAAATGCCGTGCGCCACGGTATCGAGCCAAATGCTGGCCCGGGAAGTCTCCGTGTGGAGGCACAGGCCGAGAGTGGGCGTTTACGAATCCGAATCGCCAACACAGTAACGAGCACAAACGGTCGTGGCGGCACGGGACGTGGTCTCGCGCTGACTCGCCATCGTCTGCGGACTGTCTATGGCGATGAGGGTATCGGCTTCAGCGCCGGACCGGACGCCGGCGGATTCGCGGCGAGTCTCGACTTGCCGATGGTGCCGCACGGTGTCTGATCGGATTCGCCTGATCGTCGCCGATGATGAGGCGCTGGCGCGGCGTCTGATCAGGAAGTACACGGCTGGGTGCGCGGGTGTCGAGATTGTTTGCGAGTGCACCGATACGTCGTCGCTGGCGATGGCGCTCGTCGATGTTCCAGCCGAAGCGGCCCTTGTCGATGTGCGGATGCCAGGGGAGGATATCTTCGACGTCATCGCACACGTCGCCGAGCAGCATCGCTTGCCGGCGCTTGTTTTCGCGACGGCCTACGATCGCTACGCCGTGCGTGCGTTCGATGTGAATGCCGTGGACTACCTGGTGAAACCTTTTACGGCGTCGCGCTTCGAGTCGACGATTGCGCGGCTACGCGGTCGAGGGGCCGGTGGAACGACAGGCGTCCCGCGGCTGCTGCGTGATCTGGGACGACGGCCCGATCGATTGCTCGTGCCTGATGGCCAGCGCATGGTGCCACTCGCGCTCACGAGCATCCAGTGGATCCGGGCCGAGGGTGATTACGCGCGCATCCATGCCGATGGCAAGACCTACCTGGTCTACCGCACGCTCAACGACCTCGAGATGCGGCTCGATGATGCGGAGTTCCTGCGCATCCACCGATCAGCAATCGTGCGGCTCGATCAAATCGCTGAAGTGCAGCCCGCCGGGAGCAGCCGATATCGGGTCACGCTCCTGGATGGCACGACCCTCATCGTCAGCCGAAGTCGAGCAGCGACCCTCAAAGGACTGATCCTGTAGGGGCGTCGACCATTTTGTAAGCAGAGCGATCAAGTCCTCACACTTCGGCGCGCAATGGCGCGGCACGTGCCTTGCGACGTAGCCCGTTGTGCGGGCTTCAACGCGAATTTTGTACTCGTTGCGACTACCGCACAACGGGCTGGCGCGCGAAGCGCGCCAAGAGATGCTGCGGACCAGTCGAGGGCTTCGCCGGGATATCGAGGCGGAGCTCGTGACTGGTTCCTATGGACATGTCTATGTCGGAGCGTGATGTGAAAGACTCTCGTCAGTGTCCGCATTGTGGGGCGCCGGTCGATTCGCCGTCAGGAACGTGCTGGACGTGCGGTCAGGTGATCGCGACCGCCGAACCGGCGGTCAGGGCGGCTGAACCCGCGTTTCTGGCCACCGAGTCCGCGCCGATCGACAGGCCGGTCACGATGGAGGCCGACGCGACGGATCAGATCCCGTTGGTCGACTGGAAAGAACCGGAGCCGGTGGCGGCGACCGTGCAACCTCGCGAGGCGGTGCCCGCGCGCGAGAAGAAGTCGTGGTCGCTTGCTCTTGTCGGTGGCGCCGGAGTCCTCGTGTGTGTTATCGCAATCGTCGTACTGCAATCGCTGCAGCCGGCCGCATCGCCTCAGCCAGTCGCAACGATCCAGCCTTCTCAAACGAAGCCAGCTCCTGCCGCTCCGGTCGTCGATTCATCGCCGGCACCCAAGTGGGTCGGCAACCGGCAGGCGACGTGGGCCAACGACGGATCGAAGACGATCTCATTCGAGCTGCAAGCCACACATGACGTGAACGTGTGGATGTCGCGCGTCCGCCCGCTTCTCGTCGTCCGGTGTCTCTATCGCACCACCGAGGTGTTCGTAGCGATCCAATCAGCGGCGAGCATCGAAGGACAGGCGGGCAGCCATACCGTGCGTCTGCAGATCGACGATGATCAGGAAGTGGCGCAGCAATGGACCGACTCGGTGACGGGTCAGGAGCTCTTTGCGCCGAACAGTGTTGCGGTCGCCCGACGTCTGGCGACCGCGGAGCGGCTGCGTTTCAGCTTCACGCCGTACAATGCGCAGCCGGTGACCGCCGAATTTTCGGTGCAAGGCTTCGACAAGCTTGCCGGTCTGGTCGGGAACACCTGCGGCTGGAAGCTCGAAGAATCTCGCCCGCAGCCGGATCGGAATGCGAAGCTGACGCGACGCTGAAGTCCCGGCGGGTCCAGGGAACAGGACCCGACCTACGGCGACGGCGAGTCCACAAGGCAGGACTCGCCCTACGCTACCGAACTTCTATCTCGATCACCTGGCCGTCGTCGTTGCCCAGTTTCACCAGGTGATGCGCGTCCCCAGCCGGGACCAGGACCCATTGACCAGGAGCGTCGACCTGCTTGAGGCCGACGGGTGCCGGCGCGTTCGCCTTGGCCTTCTCGTCCGGCCCCTCTGACATCACCTTGCCGCTCAAGAGCATGACGATGGTCGGGACCTGGTGGGTGTGAGAGGTCTGCTGCCGGTCTTTCCCAAGGGCGACGGTGTACACGCGGAATGATCGCGACTCCTTCGCGAGCATCGTGCCCGCTGCCGTCAGCGCGGCCGTTGTCGACCATCCGCTCGGTTTCAGGTTCTCGACGGCGAACAACTGATAGGTGGTTTGGCCAACGTTCTGGAAAGTGTGACTCGTCGGCTTTCCTGCGTACTCCGATGTCTCGATGTTCCCGATCGATCGGCGCGGACGATCGGTCCACGGTTGGCCGGGCAACTGCATTCGTGTAGTAGCGCCATTGCTCATCGCGATCGTGGCCACATCCCGATCGTGCGAGTGGTCGAGCGTCGTCTCGCCAGGCGGAAGGTTGACATCCAGGATCCTTAACTGGCTGTTTTCGAAGACGACCCGATGATGCGGCTCCTTGGTCACGGGAATCTGGGCGCTGGCAGCAGCACTAGCGACGAGGAAGAAGAGGGCGGCGAATCGGGATGCGTTCATGGCTCTCGATGATAGTCGACGGTGGGCGCTCACGGACGCCTGCTTGACCACGTGCGGCCTGGATATATATAGTCCCGCCACATATGGCCTCGCACACCGAACTCAAGCGCGGCAGTGCGGAACTAATGATTCTTGCGAGTCTCGAGGAACGCGAGCGGCATGGCTACGAGATCGGCAAGCTGATCGATGACCGTTCTGGTGGGAAGCTTCGGTTTCACGTCGCGTCGCTGTATCCAATGCTCTACCGCATGGAACGGCGCGACTGGATCGAAGGCAAATGGATCGAGAAGGCGGGTCAGCGACGTCGCCGCTACTACCGACTCACGCCCGCTGGCCGCAAGGTTCTCCTGACGCAACGCAGCGACTGGCACGCCCTCCTCACGGCGTTTCGCCGCGTTGCCGGCTTCGACCCGATCGGGTGATTCCCCAGGGATTTCCGTCAATACGCACGCGATCAGTTGCCGTCGCTCCTCACGCCCCGCGAGCCCGACATCCTCGAAGAGCTCGCGCAACACCTCGAGGACCTCTATCGAGAGCAGCGCAGTGCCGGACTCGATCATGACGAAGCGCTCGCACGCGCGGCGCGCGCGCTGACGACGACGGCACAGACTGCGGGAGAGATTCGATCGGCCAGCCGTGCACCGGCGGAGCGTTTGCTGGATTACTGGATCCGCAATTGGCGTTGACGCGTCCACGGCGACTGGTCGATGAATTTGATCGCTCGGTCGAAACAGAGCGCGTGCTGGCGAGACTCACCGGAATCCTCAGCGTGATGTCTTTGCTGCTGGCGGCTGTGGGTCTTTACGGCGTGATGGCGGATATCGTCAGGCAGCGCACACGAAAGGTTGGCCTTCGTCTCGCGATTGGTTTCGGGTTGGGCCTGGTAGGAGCGGCAGCGAGCGTACGACTCGTGCGCACGCAATTTGTTTGGAGTGGAGCCGACGGATCCGCTCACATGGGTCGGCGTCGGGATGCTTCTGCTCGTGGTTGGCCTCGTCGCCTGCGGGATTCCGGCGCGCCGCGCCATGTGGGTGGCCCCGGCGGCGGTCTTGAGAAGTCTGGACCTTTGAACTTTCAACTTCGCCCTTTCCCGATGCGGTGTAGCATGTCTCCCGGTTAACCACATCGTTCTGTTTCGCCGGACGCAGACTCATGAGGAAGGGGTTGTCTCAATGAGGTCAGTCGCGCGTTCTTTGTTCCTCCTTGCATTCCTCGTTGTTCCCTCCTTCGCATATGCGCAAACGACATTGGCCGGCATCGTCCGGGATCCGTCCGGCGGTGTGTTGCCGGGTGTCACGGTCGAAGCCAGCAGCTCGGCGCTCATCGACAAAACCCGTAGTGCCGTCACCGATGGCTCCGGCCAGTACCGCATTACCGATCTGCCGCCTGGCGTTTACTCGGTCACGTACATGCTGCCCGGCTTCTCGCGGGTCGTGCGTGAAGGGTTGATGCTGTCCGGCTCCGGTGCCGTGAGCGTTGATGTCGAACTACGCCTCGGCAGCCTGGAGGAAACGGTCACGGTGACCGGCGAGTCGCCGGTCGTCGATGTGCAGACGACGCGCAGAGAGACAGTGCTGAGCAACGACGTGATCCAAACGCTGCCGCTCACTCGCAGCTACACCGGCATCATGACCAACATCGCCTCGCTGATGCCGACTGGTGGCGTCGGCGCAGAGATAAACCCGGGTCAGATCAATCGCTTCACAGCGCACGGAGGTCGCCAGAACGAAGGACGCATCTCCATCAATGGCCTGCTGGTGACCGAGCCGGGCGCCGGAGCGGGCGTCTCGTCCCTCGCCTACGACGTTTCGAACGTGGATGAAATCCAGGTGCTCGTGTCTGGTGGGCTGGGCGAAGCGGAAACCGGCGGGCCTCTCATGAATCTGGTGCCGCGGTCGGGAGGCAACACCTTCGCTGGCTCCGGCTTCTACAGCGGGGCGGGCGAATGGTCTCGCGCGGATAACGTCGACGACGAGCTGCGGGCGATCGGTATTCTGGAACCGTCCGCGCTGATTAACTCGTTCGACGTGAACGGATCCCTCGGCGGTCCTATTCTGCGAGACCGCCTGTGGTTCTTCGGCTCTGCCCGGACGTTCGGACAGGCCACGGCAGTCTCCGGCGCGTACGCAAACCTCTACGCCGGCGACCCGGCGCATTGGGACTACGCGCGCGACGAAAGCGTGGTGACGCGTGGCGCGTCCCGCTATGACGTCTTCTCGATCCGATTCACCGACCAGCTGACGCCGCGCAACCGGGTGTCGTTCTCCCAGGAGAATCAGTATCGGTGTCAGGGTTCCACGCTTACGGAAAACGGGGAGGGCTGCCGGGCGCGAAGCGGGGACTGGATCGCGGTCGGAAACGCGACCAACGCACCGGAGGCGTTTCCCGGCTATCACGACTTCCCGTATTACGTGACGCAAGCCACCTGGTCGTCTCCGGTCTCGAGCCGGTTGCTGGTCGATGCAGGATTATCGCGGTTCCACTACCGGTTCGCAGGCAACGGCCAGGTGCCGCCCGACGGGCTCGCCGATCTGATCCCGGTGACCGAACAGTCCAGCATCTACGGACTCGCGAACTTCAGCTATCGCGGACTCTACGATCCGAACGCTCACGCATTCGCAGACAACAAAGCGACATCGATCCAGTGGCGATCGTCGGTCGCATATGTCAGCGGCGCGCACAACTTCAAGATCGGCTACATGGGTTCCAGCTTGATCCAGACCTCAGGTCGCGTCGCTAACGATTCCCAGTTGCGATACACGTTCAACAACAGGAGCCCCATCAGCTTTGGCTACGTCCTCTCCCCACGCTGGGACACGACCGACCACACGATGACGGCCGCTCTGTTCGCCCAGGATCAATGGACGCTGGGCAAGCTCACGCTGCAAGGGGCGATTCGCTACGACCGCGCCTGGAGCTGGGCGCCGGCCGAAGGCAACGGCACGACCGACACCTCGAGCTTCAATCCTCAGCCGATCACGTTCGAGCGCACGGTGAACGTGAAGGGCTACAACGACATCACTCCGCGCTTGGGTGCCGCGTACGATGTGTTCGGCACCGGCAAGACGGCGATCAAGGCCAATCTCGGGAAGTACCTCAAAAGCGCCGAGGTCGGGGGCGTTTACGCCGCGAACAACCCGGCGGTGAAGACGGTGACGCGAGTGACCGCGCGGCCGTGGACCGATGGCAACCGGAATTTCCGGATCGATTGCAATCTGTCCGACCCAAGGCTGCAGGACAGTCTGGCATCGGGCGGCGACCGCTGTGCGGCACTCGGCGGGAATGACCTCAACTTCGGCAATCCCAATCCCAACCTGACGACCATTGATCCGGCCATCCTCGAAGGGTGGGGTGTCCGGGAATCGGATTGGCAGTTTGGCGTCTCGGTGCAGCAGGAAGTGTTACCGCGCGTGGGTGTGGAGGTCGGCTACAACCGGCGATGGTTCCAGAACTTCCTCGTCACCGACAATCTGCTGATCGGACCGGAGGACTACCAGCCGTGGACGTTGACGGCGCCGCTGCATTCCGATCTCCCCGGTGGTGGTGGTTATCCGGTCACGTCGTACGATCCCACGCCGGCCGCGTTCGCGCGGGGCGCCCGCAACTTCCAGACGTTCGAGACCAACTTCGGGCCGGGACGCACGTGGTATTGGCACGGGATCGACGTCACAGCCAACGCCCGACTGGGCGCCGGGGTGAACATCCAGGGGGGCACGAGCACTGGACGCGGCGTACAGGATCGATGCGAGACGGTGGTCAAAATCGACAGTCCGGATCCACGCGGCTGCGCGGTAACAGAGCCATGGATCACCGCGGTCCGCGGGTTGGCAAACTATACGATCCCGAAAGTCGATGTGTTGGTGAGCGGAGCCTTCCGCTCGCTGCGCACCACGATCCCCTTCCTGCAAGCCAATAACTCGGCCACCAACGGGGCATCGTTGGCAGCCAACTACAACGTGCCGAACACGGTCGTTCAGAGTCTGCTCGGCCGCTTGCCGTCCGGCTCTAATGCGAATGGCACCACGACGGTGAACCTGGTGGAGCCGGCGCAGGTCTACGGCGACCGCGTGACCCAGATCGACATGCGGTTCGCGAAGATTTTTCGGTTCGGAACGCGACGACTGGATGTCGGAATGGATCTGCTCAACTTGTTCAATACCAACGATCCGGCAGGCTACGAGCAGACCTTTGACTATGCAACACAAGGCGCAAGCTGGTTGCAGCCAACGTCGATTGTGCCGCCCCGATTCGCGCGGGTGAACTTGACGTTGAATTTCTAGCGAAGCTGCGCCAGGTGTCGGACCTGGCGCGCAGCCAGGAAAAACGTGTTACGCGACCGACGGTAGGGCCTCCGGCTTCGCCTTACCCTTCGGCTTGCTTTCAACTTTCGTTTCCACTTTGGCGTTGACGTTCGCGCCGTCCTGCACGATCAGGCGTCCGCACGAGACCGTTCCTTCTACTGAACCTCCCTGGCGCACGTCGAGCTTCTCGTGCGCGATGACGTTCCCCACAACTGATCCCAGAGCAGTGGCCACTCTGACCGTGATATCCGCCATGATTGTCGCGTTTGGCCCCACCGTTAATACATGATTCGGCAGGTTAATGCGGCCTTCCACTGTACCGTCGATCGTCAGGTCTTCCGACGCTTTGATTTCACCCTTGATGAAAATGGAGCGTCCGAAATGCGCGCGCCCGTCGCTCGCATCGCCGGGCTGAACTTGCTTTTGTCTTGCGTCCTCTTGATTCCACATGCCAGGTAACCCCCTTACAGATCTCGGTTCGGCGCCTTCTACAACTTAGGGGTAGACAGGGTCTCGCCGTGTTGAACACGCCGGGTCGGCCCGGGTGCTGTATTGAGCCCCGCCCTGCTAAGACCGTGATCGTGCATAACCGACGTCGTTGCAGCGACTTGCTACTCGGTTTGGTCCGTATGGTGTTCAAGAAAGGCGCACGGATCTGGCGGCGTTCCGGCCACAATCCCCGAGCACTGACGAGGGAGCCCGATTTCCTTCAGCGTTTGTGCCACCGGCCCCAGGGCTTGGACTGGCACGGCGGTTGCCGAACTTGTCATTTCGGGTTGGTGATGATGAGTGACCGTCTGCGTGTGATCGTAGCGCTGTCAGATGCCTTTGAAGGCGCGTCCGTCTACGATGGTCTTCTCTCGGCTGGATTTGAGCCGGTGTGGTGTTCAACTGTCGACGAGGCTGGGGCTGCAATGCGAGCCCAACCGTTCGATCTTGTGATCGCGGATTCGTTTTTCGCAATGGATGGTCGTTTACAGAGTGAAGGTCGCGCGCGCAATCCACTCGCCCCAATGATCCTGATCGGCGACCCTGGCTCGCAGCCTGTCAGCTGGAGTGGGCGGAGGATGCACCTCACGCGACCTGTCGATCAAGCGATGCTCACTTGTTTTGTGACGATGGCGCTGCTGCAGGAGAAGCCGGCTCGCCGCTCCGTGCGAAAACGCGTCAATCCGATCCAGGCCGTTGTCAATGGCGTCCCCGGGCACATCGTCGACGTCAGCGCGGAGGGACTGCGCCTGGAGTTGCCGGGCGATCGACGTTCGGTACTTCCGCCTGTCTTCAGCGTCCGCGTGCCGGTCGCAGATCTTGCGTTCACGGTGCAGCGCAGATGGACACGTTCCGAGTCGAACTCTGCATCGACGGTCTGGTACGGCGGCTCGCTTTCGCAGAATCGGACGAGTGTCGAACAGAGGTGGCGCCTGTTCATGGACACGATCCCCGTCGTGGGCGAAGGCGTTACGCTCGTAGGGTGATCAAGGTTTACGGAGCCGGCTTTATTCCGAACTCGACCCACTGAACGAGTTGAGAAAAGGCCGTTGCGAACTCCTGAGGCGTGAACGTGCAGTGGCCGTATCCGTTCGCAGTCCCAGCAACCGAGCGCTGAACCAGCAAATCGGAATTGCCGGCCGCGGCGACGGCGGCGCCATACAAATCGCGGTGAAAGCCCGGCACGAGCGGATCGCGAAACGTCGACACCGTCAGCGCCGGGATCTGAAGATCGCCAGTCGGCGTGTAATTGTGGTCGACGTAATTCAGCCCTGCGGGCGAGGCCGAGAAACGTTGAACGTTCGCGTTGATGGACTGAAGAATGGACGGCGGAAGAGCCCCTGTGTAATCGGTGTCCGAGTTGTCGAAAAATGGCCGCCCGTGGGTGAGGGCGAGGACGTGCGGGTAGGCGGTCGCGCCCACGAGCGCCGTCACAATGGACTGAATGAGCTCCGGAACGCTCGCGAATTGCACGGGCGTCTGTGTGATCCGGGCGATCGTGGACGCCCCCGTCAGATCGGCTGACATCGCCGAGGCTGCTGGGGCGATGATGTCAGACGTCACATTGATGTTCGCCGGGACGTCCACGAGGCTGCCGGGAAGGACGCCAGGGTAGAAGAGGTCGAACAGGACGCGGACGTTTCCGAAGTAGTCGAGCTCCGGACGCAGTCCGCCTGCCACCGGGCACGCCGCAAACAGACCGACGAACTTCCCCGGGTAGGCTTCCACGAGCTGGATGGCGATCAGCCCACCCATCGACCCACCCGCGGCATAGACGCGACTGGGAGCTCCGAATTTCGAGGTGAAAATACCCAGCAACTGGTGGGTGCGCTGCGTACCGTCTTTCACGGCCCAGCCGGTCTCTGAAAAGCTCGAGACTGCCACGGCGAACCCTTGAGGCGCAAGGATCGCGATGACTCTCTCGGCGTCCGACGGAATCGCGACCGGCTGGTCAGGAAAGACGAACCCGTGCGCGTAGACGACGAGTGCGCCGTTCCAAGCCGTGGGGCGAACCAGGCGATAGAGCGCTCCCGGGCCGAGCCTGCCATTGACGATGTCGTCCGCCTGCGCTGGCGCGGCGAGCCCCAGAACCGTCGCAACGATGAAAATCACGAAGAACACGCTTCGCTTCAACATGACGATCTCCTGCGTTGAGCCAGCTTTTCGAGCTGCATGACGTTGCAGCCGAGCGATGACGTGCGATCGCGATCGATTGTGAGGCCGGCAGCGATCGCCTGGTCTTCGGTGACACCCGCGCGTTCGAGTTCCAGCAGGCTGTAACCCTCCGCGAACGCGACTTCGCGCCCGGAGATCGCCCTCGGCTGGAGGCGCACATCCGTGCGACTGAACCAACGCCGAAGTACATCAATCATTGCGCGAGCTCCATGAGCGCGGTGCGCACGAGTTTCTTCACGAGCGCAACCTTGTACTCGTTCTGCGCGAGCGGACGCGCACGGGTAATGGCTGCTCGCGCCGCCGACTCGATCGTCGTCTGATCCAGCCGCTTGCCTTCGACTTCTTGTTCGGCGTCGGCATTGCGCCAGGGGGTGGGCGCGACCCCGCCCAGGACGATGCGAACGTCATGAGCGACGCCATTGTCGACACGCAGTGCGACGGCGGTGCTGGCGATGGCAAAGTCCCACGAGTGTCGCATCGCGTATTTGATGAACGTCGATCGAACGCCGGAACGAACGGGCACCGTGACTTCAGACAAGATCTGGCCGTGCGTGACACGGTGCATCACGGTGATGTCTTCACCCGGCGGCATGAACAAATCCTCGACGGCCACCTGGCGCGGCGTTGTGCCGTGAATCGTGGCGGTTGCACCCAGCGCGATGAGCGCCGGAGCCGTATCGGAAGGCGAGACCGTATAGCAGCGATTCCCGCCGAAGATCGCGTGCTCCTGGTTCACGCCATGACGCGCATCGCACTGGATGCCGCCGGCGCGATAGCAGTACCACGGCCCGCGATAGTAAGGACACCGTGAGTCTTGCAGGAGATTTCCGCCGAGGGTGCCGACGTTCCGGATCTGCGGTGTGGCGACTCGCGAGGCGGCAAGCCCGAGCGCGCGGCACAGTCGCGTCAACTCTTCGTTGCGTTCCAGCTCTCCGAGTGTCGTGAGCGCTCCGATTGAGATACGGTCTCCGGCGACAGTGAGTGCACGCAGCCCGGGGATCGTCTTCAGGTTGACGACATAGCGAGGCGTCCGGCGGTGTTGCTTGAGCTGATCGAGCAGGTCGCTGCCGCCCGCCATGAGCGCGCAATCAGCGCCATGACGGGCCGCGAGCTCGACTGCTTCGTCGAGTGAACGAGGCGAGAGCAGTTCGAATGGCGCCGGCTCGTCAACCGCAAGCTGCCACACGCTACACCAGCCTTCCTGCGCGTTTGAGCTCGCCGTAGACGCGTGGCCAGGTGAACGGGATCTCCCGCATGCGTACGCCGGTGGCGTTGTAAATCGCGTTGGCGATTGCTGCGGCCGCGTTGAACATCGGGTTTTCGCCCAGACCCTTGGCGCCGAACGGGCCAGCCGGTACGGGGGCCTCGACGAGAATCGGTACGATCTCGGGCACATCGAGCACCGTGGGCGGACGGTAGTCGTAGAGCGACTGTGTCACGGGAATACCGCTGTGCGGATCGACGTGCAGTTCCTCGGTCATCGCGTAGCCGAGCCCCATAATCGTGCCGCCGTCGACCTGGGCCAGCGCGCCCGGCACGTGAATCACGCGACCGCAGTCGTGGGCGCCGACGAGCTTCAGGATCGAGACACGCCCGGTCTCCATGTCCACGTCGACTTCGGCAAAGCTCGCCCCCCAGCTCTCGGCCGATGGATTCCACACGTAGAAGCCGAGACCGACGAGTCCACCGTCGGCCACGATCTGACGCGCGAGCGCTTCTGTCTGCGGGTGCAGCCTGGGTTGCGGATTCTTTTCGACCTGCCCTGTCGATTCGTCGAGATATGGATTGAGATCGGTTGCGGGATCGTAGTGGGGAGTGAAGTCAGTTCGCGCCTGGGTGCGGCCAGTTCTGAGGGCCTCTATCTGTTTACGAAGATCGAGTGCCGCGTTGTACATCGCTTTTCCGTGGCAATGCACTGCGCGGCTGGCATCGCTGACGAAGTCCCACGTGCACGTCTTGCTGTCACCCCATGTGCAATCGAGTTGATCGACCGGCATATCGAGCGCGTTGGCCACGATGATGGCGATTCCGGTGTGCGCGTTGGTGCCGAGATTGCCCGAGCCGATCGGGACATGAACCTTCCCGGCGCGATCCATCCACACCAGCCCGTTCGACGCGTTGCGGCCGCTGTGCTCCTGGCTGAAGCGCAGTCCGATGCCACGGCGAATCGCGCCTGTCTTCTTCGACGGGTGCTGCCAGGCCTTCCAACCGATCGCGTCGGCTCCGTTGGTGAGGCACGCCTCGGCACCGATGGCCATCAGCGGCACGTTGGGCACGACGTCGGTATCGATCAGATCGCCTGCGTGCAGGCTGTTTCGGCGCCTGAATTCGAACGGATCCATGCCGAGTGCATCGGCCACTTCATCGATATGCGTCTCTCGGGCAAACACGGCTTGAGGATGTCCGAAGCCGCGGAACTCACCGCCGACGGGGGAGCTCGTGTAGACGCAGTAGCCGTGGAACCAGTAATTCGGAATGCGGTAGGTGGCGATCATGCCTTGACCGCACACCGCCACAACCGCGGGGCCGCTCGACGCGTAGCCGCCGGTTCTTGCGATCGCCTTGCATTCGAACGCCGTGATCGAACCGTCCTTTTTCACTCCTGTCTTCAGGTAGAAGATGAAGGGATTCCGCGTGTCTTCGGCGAAGAGCAGTTCTTTGAGCGTGTATTCGAGCCGGACGGGGCGGCCGGTCTTTCTGGCGAGCAGCGCGGCGATACCTTGATACAGCGTCTTGCCCAGTGTGTCCGTGCACTTGCCGCCAAAACCGCCGCCGACATAGGGTGCAATCACTCGCACGTTTCCGCGCTCCATGCCGAGAGCCAGCGCGATCGTCTCCTGCGCGGCGAACACGCTTTGTTGCGAGTCCCAGATGGTCAGCGTGTCACCTTCCCACGAAGCGACAACGGCATGTGGCTCGATTGGCACATGACACTGAATTGGTGTCACGTACCGTCCTTCGATGATGACCTCTGCCTGGGCGAAGCCCTGCTCGATGTTTCCGCGTTTGTATTCGACAGTGGGCATCCGCGCTGGCTGCGGACCCGCGAATCCAGCGACGACGCCCTCGTCGTGAATCGCGCGCGTGTCGGTCTCGAGATTGCGCTCGGCATCGGGAAGCGCATCGTGCACGTCATACGTGACGTGAACCAGATCCACTGCCCGCTGCGCCGTATATTCATCGTCGGCAGCGACGGCGGCGACGGCGTCGCCGACGTATCGAGCCCGCTGGTTCATGAAAAGACGATCGCTGCGGGCAGGGGAGCGTTCGTTGGCGTTCTCGAGATCGCGATACCCGTGGACGTCGCGGAACGTGACCATGCCGCGATAGCCGGGCAACGCGCGCGCCGCGCTCTCGTCAATCTCCGTAATGTCTGCAAGCGCGTAAGGAGATCGAACGACCTTCGCGTGCAACACATTTCGGGGTGGATCGTCGGCATGGAAGCCGACGTCACCAGCGAAACGCGCGGCGCCTGTGGCCTTGTCGCGTGCGTCGAGCGAGGGAACCGTCGACCGGAGCGCCTTGGCCGTGACGCCCTCATTGCTCTCAACGAGGGCGCCAGGTCCAATCTCGCCACACGAAACGATCGTTGCATCTTGTAGAGGCGGGTCTTTAGACCCTCCTGGCGCTGTAGACCCGCTTGACCCGCCCGAAGCGCCTGAGCATCCAGCGCCAAACAACACACCCGCGATTTCGTTGCGATAGTTGCCGCATCGACAGAGATTGCCGCTGAGCGCCAGCCGCACCTGATCCGCCGTCGGCGAGGCCGTCTTCTGGAGCAATGCGACGCCCGACATGATCATGCCGGGCGTGCAATGTCCGCACTGGCTGCCCATGTGGCGAATGAAGCCCTCCTGCACCGGGTGCAGTGCTTCATTGCGTCCGATGCCTTCGATTGTGGTGATCTCGTGACCGGTCGCATCGAGCGCGAGGAGCATGCACGAGTAGACGGGTAACCCGTTCATCAGCACCGTGCACGCTCCGCACTGACCCAGGTTGCAGGACTTCTTCGTGCCCGTCAGCGCGAGGTCTTCACGAATCGCCAGCAGCAGTGTGCGTTGATGGGGCACTCGAAGCTGACGAGCCTCGCCGTTGATGCGCAGCTCGATCTGCGCGAACGCGGGCGCGTGACCTTCCTCCGAACCGGTGACGGACTGGGTCGACACGTCTCGGAGCAATCGGAGCTGTCGGCCTGCACCCACGAGCGCCGCTGCGCCGACGGCGACACCGGCCCCCGCCCGGATGAACGAACGGCGAGTGGGATCCCCTGGATCCGACGACCTCTCCAGACGACCGGTCAGATCTTCGGGGTCAGTCAAACGTCAACTCCCAACCGCCAACTCGTTCCGAACTCCCAACACCCAACGCCGAGAGCCTAACGTCCAGAGCTATCGTCCCGTGGCTGCCATCTGGTGGCATCGTGATACAGGTTGAATCTCGATCCGCGAAGGCGACCCGTCCACATCGCCACGAGCTGTGGCCAGTTCACTCGAATGATGCCGAAGTAAACATGACCGATGAGAACCGCGATGAACACGAAAGCGCCGGCGTCGTGGGTCAAGCGCATCAGGCGCATCCACTGGTGAGAGAATGTTCCCCACGCCTCTGCACTGATGAACAGATATGCTCCGCTGAAGACGAGCCCAGCGGCCAGAATGGTCAGGCAGGCGTGATAGACCTTTTGCCACGGATCGTACTTGCCGAACGCGGGGTAGTCGCGTGTGCGACCCAGGAAATTGGCGGCGATGAGGCGAAGATCGCGCAGGTCTTGCCCATCGAACCACATCGATCGACCGTCGCCGCGCCTGGGCGCCACCACGATGTGCAGCACGAGAGCGAGCACAAACAGGACCGCGCAGATTTCGTGGATGAGGAGCCACGAGCCGTTGCCGAGCAAGTCAGGAGAGAAGAGGGCAACGCCGCTCAAGACCAGCCCGAGCACCAGGAGCGTGTTTCCCCAGTGGTAGAGACGAGCACCGACCTGGTATCTGACCACGCGCGTCTGGGAAGACAGCTTCCTGGTTGCGGTATTGGAGACGGGTTGACCTGTCGATCGTCGCAGCAGGTGCACTGCGATGAAGAAGCCGGCGAGAGCGACGAGGAGCCACGCGGCCGCGACCAACAGCTGCTGAGCTACCGCGTCGGTATAGAAGTCGCGCCCGTAGCGAAAGAGTGGCATCGGCGCGCGTGCATTGTACGCGAGCTCTGCTGCGTGGATCCTGGGATGACATTTGCAACTGTCGCGCGAAGAGCGGACGCGTGAACACGCGAGTCCCGCGAAAGATCTTGAGAGGTGCGTCGTGAATGATGACCGACCGGTTGCCGTTGAGGCTGAGGTCCCACTCAATTTGAGACTGCTTCGAGCGCCGACTGCCACAGTCAGACGGACGCCATCGACGCAGACGTTTCAGCTATTGGGCTTGATCGTTTCTGGCGTGTTGCTGCTGCTGGCGAGCAAACGACGCGGCCGATACGTGATCCCGGCCGCGGCCTCGCTGGCCACCGGAAGTCTCGCAGCGCTGGCGACGGCCATCATCTCGCGCCGCCGCCACGCCGCGCGTGAGGCCGTTATCGACGAGCGGGTCAGGCAGTCGTTCCCGGCGAGCGACGCCCCCTCGCTGTAATCGGCCGTAGCAACACAATACAGTTCTGGCGGGGTATAGTCGCCAACCGTGGATCTTCCTGCGAGCCCAACGGCCGAGGCATTTTTCGCGGCATGCCGATCAGGTGACGTTACCGCCTTGCGCGAACTGCTCACGCGCGAGCCGGGCCTCGCTCATGAGCGCTACTCTGGTACAACCGGCCTTCACGCCGCAGTAAACCATCCTGAGGCTGTGCGGCTCCTGCTCCAGCACGGCGCCAATCCCAACGCCCGCGACGAGGGCGACAACGCATTGCCGCTCCATTTCGCCGCGGGCGGCGGACCACTCGAGTCGGTGCGTCTTCTTCTCGACGCCGGCTCCGACGTACATGGTGTCGGCGACCTGCACCAGATGGACGTGATCGGGTGGGCCACCATATTCGCGGAGGCACGCCGGGACGTGGTGGATCTGCTGGTGGCGCGCGGCGCGTGTCATCATGTCTTCACTGCGATCGCGCTCGGCGACGTCGACTTGCTGCGTCGGGTCGTCGAAGACGATCCGAAGGCGCTCACGCGTCGTCTCTCGGGATTCGAGCAAGAACAGACACCGCTGCACTACGTGATTGCACCAGCGGACGGTTTGGTGGGCGGTCTCTTCCGGACCGGGCAGCACTATCGCACGCTCGATGCCCTGATCGAACTCGGAGCTGATATCGAGGCGCGGGATGCGAAGGGACGTACTCCCATGGCCGTTGCCATGCTTCGCGGTGATGAAGAGGCGATGCGACGGTTGCACGCGGCGGGAGCGAAGGTCCCGGAGGCCGCGACCGTGCCGGCGCCGGGGGCGCTTTCAGCCCTTGGCGCGTCCGTGACGAAGCTGACGCCGATGCTCAGTGTTCCGAATGTTGCGGCAACTGTCGCCTGGTATCGATGGCTTGGCTTCGACCTGGTCGGCACCGACGGAGAGGACGGGGCGACCGAGCTGGGCTGGGCCTGTGTGAGGCTTGGCGCCGCCGAGATCATGTTCGTTCCCTCCACCGCCGCCTGGCGATCACAGACGGCAGGTACGAGCGTGTGGCTACGTACCGATCGTATCGACGATCTCTACGCGCACCTGAAACAATGTCAGCTCGCACGTGCTCACGCGCTGCTCGCCGGCGATGCGACTGGTGGGCCGGAACTGCGATTCACCCTCGACCTCTATACCGCCTTCTACGGTCAGCGGGAGTTTGGCATTCTCGATCTGAACGGCGTGCAGTTGATGTTCGCGCAGTCGATCGAGCAGCAGGAAACGACGTAACGGCGGGTCTGTAGACCCGCCGCTGCCTATCGGTTACTCGCTGCGCAATGCCTCGAGCGGGTCGATCTGTGCCGCGCGGCGCGTCGGTATCCAGCACGCCAGGAGTGATACGAGAGCGAACAATACCCCGACGCCAGCGAGTGTCGTCGGATCGCTCGACTCGACCTCGAACAGGAACGTCGTCAGAGCGCGCGACAGGACGATGGCGGCGACGACGCCGGCTGCGACACCGCTGACAATCAGGCGGGATGCATCGGTGAAGACGAGCCTGTGGATGTCTCCCGTCTGGGCCCCGATTGCGCTGCGCACGGCGATCTCACGCCGTCTCGACGCGACCGACAAGGAGAGTACGCCGTATACACCGACGAGCGTCAGGATGCTGGCCACTATCGAGAATCCGACGAGCAGGCGCATCGCGAAGGTTCGCGTCGCGACCGAGTCGGCGCGAACCTGGTCGAGCGTCTTCATATTCTCGACCGCGACGGTCGCATCGACACCGCGCAGCTCGCGTTGCACGTCGGCCATTACCGTTCTCGGATCCGCCACCGTCCGAATGACCAGGTCTTTCGAAAAGGCGCCTGCCTGCCACAGTGAGAGATAGATCTCCGGTTCGGGTGGACGCGTGAGGTCACCGGTGCGGCTGTTGGCGACCACGCCGATGATTTCTGAGGGCGGCTGCTGGCGGCCGAACCGCCACACCTTCTTCCCGATCGGACTGCTGCCGGGAAAATACCGATCGGCCAGCGCACGGTTGACGATGGTAACGGCGGGTGCGTTGCGACCGTCCGAATCGCGGAAGTCGCGCCCTTCTGTGATGGTCATTCGAAGGATGTCGAAGTAGCCCGGTGTCACCGAACGGACCGCCAACGCCACTGCATCGGTGGGACGCGCGGCGGGCGGCTGGCCTTCGAACTCGAACGTGCCGGGCCAGTTGTTGCCTGTCAGGGGAACACCCCACGCGAACGCCGCGCGTTCGACACCAGGGAGTGCGGAGACCCGCTCGAGCGCGCGAGTGTGAAACGCGTTCCAATCTCCCTGAACGGCCGTAACCGTCATGTTCAGGACTTGCCCCGTCTCGTATCCGGAATCTACTCGCCCGAGATTGCTCGTCGTCCGCAGCAGCAGACCGGCGCCGACCAGCAGCGCGAGCGTGAGCGCCGTCTGGCTCACCGTCACGAGGTGCAGGAGGCGGCGCTCGCCGCGGCCGGCGCTGCTCTTTGGGCCTGCGCTCTTGAGAACAGCGATGGCGTCCAGCCGTGATGCGCGCAGCGCGGGGAGCAGACCAGCCACGACAGCTCCTATCAGCGCTACGGCGATGCCCGAGAGGAGTATTTGCCAGCCGATGGTGACCGCATCCAGCCGGGGAATCGCGGGTCCGGCGATCACTTTGAACAACCTGACGATCCCGATCGCCATGCCGATGCCGATTGCGCCGCCAAGGAGCGCCAACAGCAGGCTTTCAACTGAAACCTGTCGAAAGAGCGCCAGGCGACGGACGCCGAGGGCACTGCGAACGGCGTATTCGTCCTGCCGATGCAGCCCGCGCACGAGCAGCAGCGCCGCCACGTTCCCACAGGAGATCAACAGCACCAGTGCCGCGGCGCCGAAGAGCGGGAACAATATCCGGCCGGCGTCCTGATTGAAGTTCTCGCTCAACTCTTGAACCTGTGGCGTCATCCTGTCGAAGTCGGGATCCGCTTTGGCCTGTCTCGCCGCCATGACTTCGAGCTCGGCGCGCGCCTCGTCGATGGTTACGCCCTCGCGCAGCCGTCCCACCAGATCCCAGATCGGCGCTTTCAACCGTTCAGGATTCGGCGCCAGTGGCGCCCAGAAGTCGACTTGAGCGTTCACGTTGTAGTTCGGCTCCTGCGCCGTCGCGGGCGAGGGCAGGAAACGAACTCCCGGCGCCATCACGCCGATGATCGTCGGGGGAGTCTCGCGACGGCTGATGCGCACCTTGGTGCCGATGATGTTGGGATCGCCGCCGAACTTCCGTTGCCAGAGGTCGTAGCCGATGACGATGACGGGTGCCGGTGGGAAATTGACTTCTGCATCAGAGAACGTACGGCCGAGCACGGGTTCGAGCCCGACGACGCGGAAGTAGTCCTTGCTGACGAACATCCCCTCGAGCGACTCGCTGCCATCGTCGATGACGAGGAAGTTGAACGACCAGCCATATCCGGCAAACGACTCGAACGCCTTGGAGTCGCGCTGCCACTCGCTCCACTGCGCCGCCGACCAGCGCCTCGCGTTGACTTGGCGCCCTTCGGTTGGGGCGGGCTGAATGAGCACGAGTGTTTCGGGGTGACGGTAGGGTGGCGCGGTCAGCAAGACTCCCTGTACGAGGCTGAAGACCGCCGAGGTGGCGCCGATTCCCAGCGCCAGCGTGAGTACCGCGACTACGGTAAATCCCGGCTGCTGCTGCAGCTTTCTCCAGCCAAAGCGCACGTCATCCAGCATTGGCACACCTCGGTTCGATTTGACGCCGGAATGTCCGCGACAGTTGGTGACGGGTCTGACCGGCCTCCGCTCTTCGAGGTACGGCGGTCCGCCGGGACGGTTCGCCGGGGCGAACCGTCAGGCAGCGCTGCTTTGTCGGGTCGCTCTGCGACCCGACCTTGGCGAAGGCGGAAGACCCGCCGCTACGCCACGTAGAGGCCGGTCTTCAGACCGGCCTGCACCCCGAGGCTAGTTCATCGTGTTGTGGACGACCTTGCCGTCGACGACGGTCAACACCGATTTGATCTTCCTGATCGCATCGTCCGGCACGCGCATCGGATCGAAGTAGTCGTCGCTGAGCACGACGAGGTCAGCGAGTTTACCGGCTTCGATCGTGCCGAGCGTGGCCTCCTCTTTCAGGAACCAGCCATTTTCCGCGGTGTAGAGTCGGAGCGCCTCCATGCGCGTCAACTGCTGCCCGGCGTTGATGAGCGATCCGTCCAGCGCCTTGCCGGTCACCATGTAAGAGATCACCAGCCACGGGTTGAGCGTCGAGATCTGCGCCGAGTCCGATCCCGCCCCGAGCTTGATCCCGCTGTCGACGAGAGTGCGGAGCGGCGGGCCGCCTCGTCCACCGGCAAGGAACTGGAACGGGTGCACCGCGATTGCGGCACCAATCGCCTTGAGCCGGTTGATCGCGGCCGCGTCAACGGTACCTACGTGCGCGAGCGACCAGCGCAGGTTTGCAATTGGCGTGACCTTGTTGACCGCTTCGAACGTGCTGACGGTCAATTCGTTTTCGGCTGGCGAGAGACTGTGTTGCTGGAATGCCCATCCTTCTTTCGCGATGCGCGAGAGCGCTGCCTGATAGTTGTCCGGCGGCTTCTGACCGAAGAGCGGCCAGCTCGATGCGAACTCACCGATACCCGAGATGCGCATCATGTCGTCGCCGAAGCCGTTGAAATCGTTGCGCAGGCGCTCGGACAACATTGGCACATCGGGGCGCGTATCCATCGTCAGAAAGAAAACCCGGAGGCGTGTCTTCATCTGACCTTCGCGATGGAGCGCGACAGAGGCGTCATACATCCGGGACTGATCGGCGCTGGCGAGGGTGTCCGCTTCGAACGAGCCTTGCAAATCGGGTGTGCCCGGGAGATTGAACGCGCCCATATCCACGTTGGTGGTGACGCCAACGCTGGCCGAATACGCCATGGCATCCGCGGTTCCCCGCTTGCGATCGTCGACTGTCTGCACGGCGCGTAGGGCGTTGAGCGCCGCGAGCGACGGGGCGTTTGCGGCAATCTGCCCGGTGTCGCTGACGGCCACGCCCTTGCTCGCAAAGAACGCCTTGCCCTTTGTGTTCGTTGCCGCCGGACCGGTGAACGCCTGGAAGACAAGAACCGGATGGTCAGGTGCTGCGGCATCGAGTTCCGCCAGCGTTGGCAGTCGCTTCTCCGCGAACTGCGCTGGATTCCATCCGCCCATCGACGTGATGAAGCCGTCGGCAGGGACACCCTTGGCGCGGGCCTTGATTACGGCCTGAACCTCCGCGATCGTGGCTGTCCCCTCGAGTGGCGTGTGATACCCGGGACGGATTCCAAGCAGGACGATGTGATTGTGGTTGTCGATGAGGCCGGGCACGACGGTCCGGCCGCGCAGGTTGATTTCGCGCGTACACGGACTCAGGCGTTGATTGCCGCGAGGACCAACCGCGGTGAATCGGCCATTCTGAATCGTCACCTCGGTCGCCGTTGAGCCGCGTGCATCCATGGTGACGAACTTGCCGTTCGTCAGACGCAGGTCGCGCCCACCGGCGCACGGATCGACTGCCGCTTGTCTGGCCTGGCCGAAGGTCGTGACCGAGGAGAAGGCAGCGATGCCGAAAAGTACGGCGGCACCGCAGCAGGCGATGAGACTTCTGAGTCTGGACATGCGGGAGATTGTATGCGGAGCGAAAGGCGCCGGGTCCGAAAAGCAGGACCCGGCCTACGTGTGCAGCATAGGGCGGGTCTTGTTTTGCCCTTCGACTCTCGATCAGGGCACCCCGAGCAACGTCGAGGGGTGTAGACCCGCCTTAGTGTGCGAAGGACTACGCGTTAGCGGGCGCTGGATTTGCCGCCGCCAGGACCGCCGACTTCTTGTTCGTGAGCCACTGATCGAAGTTCTGCAGCGCCGGATTCAGCTTCCGCGTCGTCTCGATGCTGCGGGCCGCGTTCACTTCCTTTTCGAAATCCCGGTAGACCTGGAACATGTTGCCGTATTCGTCGGCACCCGGGAAGCCGAAGCTTCGGAACAGGTTGGCATCGACGGCGTTGAACTGCACCGGCGAGATACCGAGCCCCTTCTCGAGCTTCTTGCTCATTTCCTGGAAGCTGAGACTCTCACCCGCGATTCCGACCGTCTTGCCGATGTATTCAGAGCCGGCCTTGAAGATGCCGTACGCCGCCTTGCCGATG
>Ga0075420_100000547_pt1 | contig 30277 bp, 20 predicted proteins | sample SoiMetdeltSBSDD4_FD_75296 | JGI IMG/M metagenome (GOLD analysis project Ga0075420, IMG submission 75296) | Bulk soil microbial communities from a Populus tree surrounding site in Tennessee, USA - Soil MetaG P. deltoides SBSDD4 | ecosystem: Environmental > Terrestrial > Soil > Tree plantation...
ACGTTCCCACCGCTATCCCGCCCGCGGCGACCAACCCGCCAGCCGCCGAGTGAGCTACACGATCACGCTACACCGCGTCAAGCCCCTACCAGCGGATAGATCTTAAAGAAGCGCCATTGGGCATCGGGTCCCAGTACGGCTGCCAGACGAGACTGCGGTGATGCTTAGTCCCGGTAGCCATAGTGCTCTGATCGCAGCCATCGTGGAGGACTTCGCTGCTTACTACACGCCCGGCGCGAAGGTCGTGTATCTGGGCGACACGGGCACGAAGTGGGTTGTGAATGAGAAGGCATACCTTGCCGACCTCGGCATCGACGTCAACCGGCACGGCAAGATGCCCGACGTCCTCCTGCATGATGTCGACAGGAACTGGCTAGTGTGCGTGGAGGCCTTCCACTCGGGCGGACCTATGAGCGCCAAGCGGGTCGAGGACCTACGGATGCTGTTTGCGGGATGCCGTCCTGGGCTGGTGTTCGTAACCGCCGTTCCAGACAAGGCGACCTTCCGGTCTGCCGCCGTGGACATCGCTTGGGAGACCGATGTGTGGATCCGGGTCTCGCCGACCCATTTGGTGCACTTTAATGGGGAACGGTTCCTCGGCCCGTACGCCGAGGGACCACCGTTGGAGGAGGAAGACCCGGACTGAGATCCCGAACTATGGCTGAGTCCGGAGGTGAGGCGTCGCTGACCCGTTACGGAGCCGTGCTCGTGGACGGTGAGGCTGGCCATAAGTCGCATGCACGTCGCCCGGGACCCCTCGCGCGGCGTTCCTGCTGGTCGCGGACGTGCTTAGATCGGTTAATCCTACGGGTGTTGACGCTCCTCCAGGTTCGAATCCCGGGCCCCCGCCGCGTTCAGACATGCTCATAACCGCGACGGCTTGGCAGCACGCCTTGTGCTCGGTAGTACCGTGGCGTGCGTGATCGTCCTGCTCAACGGCGGCTCCAGTGCGGGCAAGACAACCCTGGCCAAGGCGCTGCAGGATGCGCTGCCAACGCCGTACCTGGTGATAGGGATCGACACCGTGGTGTTCGCCCTGCCGTACCGGTACGTCAACGACCCGGCCCGCTGGCAGGAGGTGTACCGCTATCACGACGAGGACGGCCGCATCACCGGGATCACCATCGAGCCGTACGGTGACCGCCTGGTCCGCGGCATGCACCGGGCGGTGGCCGGGCTGGCCGGCTTCGGGCTCGACGTGATCGTGGACCACGTGCTGTCCGAGCCCGGCTGGCGGGCCGATATCGACGAGGCCTGGTCCGGACTGGAGGTGCTGCGGGTGGGCGTGCTGTGCCCGCTGGACGTGGCCGAGGAGCGGGAGCGCGCCCGCAGGAGCCGTACCCTGGGCTGGGCCAGGGCCCACGCGGACGTGGTGCACCAGGCGGTCCGCTACGACCTGACCGTGGACACCTCGCGGGGCAGTCCGGCAGAGTGCGCGAAGGCCATCGCCGAGGCGCTCGCTGCCCGTTGAGCCGAGACACCCACTGCCGTTGGTCTCCCACTGCCACTGGTCTGATGAGCAGCCTGGCTCACGCCGACCGGCGCTGTGGTGCTGCCGGCCGGCACTGGCCGTCCTCGAGCGACCGCTCGATGAGCCGTTCCACGTCCGTCCAGGTCGGTGCCGGTACGCCGTAGTCGGGCACCGGCTGTCGCTGCGGGCCGAAGAAGAACTGGTGCACGACGCTGCCCTGGATTGCGGCGTGCACCTCGGGGTGGTCGTCGACGAAGTGGGTGAGCCCCAGCTCCTCGGTGTGGATGCGCTTGTCCGGCCTGGTCCGGCAGAAGCGGACGTGGTCGCGGGGGAGCCCGGTACGCCGGAAGAAGTCGTGCGCGTCGAGCCATCGCCTGGTGCGGGCCTCGACCGTCTCGCCGCACTTGGAGACCAGCCAGACCCGGCCGTGGAAGCGGGTCACCAGCCGGGCGATCGCGTCGACAGCGCCGGGCACCTCCGGGGTGGCCAGCATGGTGGCCTCGTCACCGGTGAAGAACGCGGTGTCGCCCCCGCCGGGGTGGCCGGGTCCGTTGATGATCACACGGCCGATGTCGATGCCCAGTCGGGGCTCGCGGCGCCCGGCGTACTCGTCCATGGGACCAAGCGTGCCTGACCGCATCCGGCGCCGGCACGGCACGGCCATGAGCGGCGCTCCAGTGTGGGGCCGGCATCCCCGGCCCAGCCGGCCAGGCCCAGTCGTCCGGGCTAGCTGTCCGGGCTCAGTCGTCCGGCCCTGGCAGCCGCTCGTCTATGGCGGCCAGGACCGCTGCCTTGAGCTCGTCGGCCGTGGTGCTGGAGTTCGCGGCGACCGCCTTCGCGAGGTGGTTGATCGCCCCTTGCAGCCCCGCGAGCCGGGTACGCAGGTCGTGGAACTCCCGGTAGAGCCGCACTCGCGGGACGCCCCCGCCGAACGTGTCCACTCCGGTCGGGCTCTTGCCGTCGAGGATCATCGCGAGGATTGCTGGACCTTCGCCAGCCATATCGTCCTCCACAAACGGGTCGTAGTCGCCGATGGACCGGTCGATCCAGTCGGACCTGATCGAGATGTGCAGGTGGTCGTCCGGGTTCGGTACCGGCTCCCACTCGCGCTTGATGTGGTACTGCTGGAGCCCGAAGTTCAGGTACTTGACCCACGGCGCCCGGCCGTCCTTGGCGTCCTGGAGCAGCGCCTCGGCCATGCCCTTCTCGTGCGTCAGGTCGAGGGCGCAGACCACGTACCCGGGTAGCGGCACCGGCCAGGCTGTCTGCGAGAAGGGGCAGTGGTCCTCGGGGAAGCTCGCCTGGAGGTGGTCGACGTTGTCGGAGCCGATGTCACCCAGGAACCCGATCTCATATTTCCTGGCGAGGGCCTTCATCTCGGCGATGGGCGTAGCAAGCCGGAACTGCCGGCCCGCTGCGACCCATTCGTGGTACGCCGTCGTCGCCATCTCGTTCCTTCCCTCACCCTGTCCGTAGGCATACGCCACGTAGAGTTGAGGCACAGTCACCTAGCAGACGATCAACCGGATGCTGTGCGATCATCCGGTGTTTGCTGGACGATCGGGCTTGGGGCGCCGCCGAGACGATGAGCTCTGGCGTGGAGGCGAAAGGGCCGTAGGTAAGCAATGACGGGGAGGGCGGCGGCCGCGGATGCGGTGGGCTACGCGGACGGGCCTTGCCGGGTGAACGCGTTTGAGCAGCCGCCGGAGCAGCAGCCTGAGCAACCAGGAGAGCCGGAGCAGTCCGGCGCACTAGAGGAACGGGCCGGAGAGCCGGAGCAGTCCGGCGAACCAGAGGTGCAGTCCGGCGAGCTGGAGAAACTGGAGCAGCCGGACCCGGCGGAGCAGCCAGCAGAGCCCGAACCGCCCGAGAGACCAGAGCCGGACCAGCCCGATGCCCCGGACCAGCCTGAAGAGCTGGACCAACCCCCAGAGCTGGAGCAGCCTACGGCCCCCGGGCAGCCCGAAGGGCTGCACCAGCCGGAGGAGCCGGAGCGGGCAGAAGAGCCCGAGCAGCCGGACCAGGCGGAGAGTCCGGCGCAGCCGGAGGAGCCCGAACCGCCCGAGCAGCAGGAGCCGGACAGGCCGCAAGCTCAGGAGGCGGATGAGCCGGAACAGGCACCCCTGCCCGAACCGCAGGACCAGCCCGAGCCGCAGGAACAGGCCGAGCCGCAGGAACAACCCCGCGTCCGGGCCTGGGTTCGGCCGCTCCTCAAGGACCTGGTGGCCGTTGCCTTGTACGCCGCCGTGGCGGTCTACGTCACCGCTGGCTTCTGGGCCAACCCGGCCCGCCGTACCTCCGGCGTCAACCCCGCGGACCAGGCGCTGTTCGAGTGGTTCCTGTCAAACGCCGCCTACAGCGTCAAGCACTGGGAGAACCCGCTGTTCAGCAACCGGCTGGACGTGCCGGAGGGTATCAACCTCATGGCGAACGGGTCGGTGCTCGGCATGGCGGTCCCGCTGACCCCGGTGACACTGCACTGGGGCCCGTCAGTCTCGTACGTCGTCATGCTGACCTTGATCTTCCTGGGCACCGCGACAGCGTGGTACCTGGTGCTGTCCCGGCACGTGGTGAGCTCGCGGCTGGCGGCCTTTGTCGGCGGCGCGTTCTGCGCCTTCGCGCCGGGCATGCTGAACCAGGCGACCGGGCACGCGCACATCCTCGCCCAGTTCCTGGTCCCGGTGATCGTCTGGCGTGGCTTCCGGCTGCGCGAGTCGACCCGTCCGCTGCTCGACGGCGCGGTCCTCGGGCTGCTCGTGGCGTACCAGGTGTTCGTCGGTGAGGAGGTGCTCTTCCTCGCCGCGCTGGCGTGCGTCGTCGTGGTCGTCTGGTACGCGGCCGAGCGGCCGCGCCAGGTCGCCCGCCAGTGGCTCCCGTTCCTGACCGGCGTGGTCACGGCCGCCGTGGTGGCGGGCGCGTTGCTGGCCCACCCGTTGGACTTCCAGTTCTCCGGCCCGCGCCACTACTCCGGCGTGCCCTGGTTCGCCGATCTCAACGCCGACCTGAGCAGCTATCCGGCCTACTCGCCGCTGACCATCGCCGGCGACCCGGACCTGGAGAAGATCGAGCTCGCCCGGGACCGGACCGAGCTGAACGCGTACCTCGGCTGGCCGCTGCTGGTGCTGGCCGGGCTCATCGTGCTCTGGCTGGGCCGCAAGCGCGCGGTACGGATCACCGCCGGCGTCATCATCATCTTCGCGGCGCTGTCTCTGGGCCGGGAGCCGGCCTACCAGATGGAGCCGATGGGCTTCACCGGGCCGTGGCACTACCTGGCCGAGCTGCCGTTGTTCGACGTCGTGGTGCCGACCCGGTTCGGGTTGGTCGTGGCGGGCGCGATGGGTGTGCTGCTGGCGCTCGCCGTCGACCACGCGATGCGGCTGCGAGGCCCGTCCATCAAGTGGGTTCCGGTCATCGAGCGGGTGCGGGTGGCCCGCCTTGTCGTGCTCGCCGCGGTCCTCCTGGCGCTGCTGCCGCTCGTCCCCCGGCAGCTGCCGGTGGCCGATGTCCCAGCCGTGCCCGCGTTCTTCACCAGCGGGACGTGGCGGCAGTACGTCACCGGTGACGGGGCGGTCATGCCCGCGGTGCCGAACCAGCGGAACCAGCTCACCCTGATGCGCTGGGCGGCGTCGCAGGGCAACGAGTTCCGGATCACCCACGGCTACTTCATCGCGCCGGACCCGACCAGCCCGGAGCGGCACGGCACGATGTCCCGGCCGCTGACCCCAGGCATGATGCTGCTGACCGGTCCGGCCGCCCGGGGCCGGCCGACCCGCGTCGGCGGTCCGGAGCGGGCGCTGGCCCGGGCCGAGCTGGCCTGGCGCGAGGTGGCGATCGTGGTCATGCCCCTGGAACAGCTCAACGGGGACGCGGTGCGGGTCACGCTCGACAAGCTGGTCGGCCCCGGCCGCATCATCGGCGGCGTCTGGGTGTGGGACGTGCGCAACCTGCGCTGAGCGGCTACCCGGCGGTGCCCGGCCCGGGCGGTGGCGACCCGGCCGGGCCCGGGCCGCCACCGGGGGGTAGGTCAGTGCTGGGGCACCAGCTCGTGCTGGAGCGTTGCCAGCGCCTTGGCGAGCAGCCGGGACACGTGCATCTGGGAGATGCCGACCTGCTCGGCGATCTGCGACTGGGTCATGTTGCCGTAGAAGCGAAGCATCAGGATCCGCTGGGCGCGCTCGTCAAGGCGGGACAGGGCGGGGCTCAGCGCTGTGCGCAGCTCCGCGATCTCGTACCCCTGGTCCTCCTCGCCGATCAGGTCGCCCAGCATGGCGCCGCGGTCGTCATGCTGGGTGGGGGTCTGCAGCGACACCGCGTTGTAGGCACGGGTGCCCTCCAGGCCCTCCTGCACCTCCTCGACGGTCATGCCGAGGTGCTGGGCGATGTCCGCGGTGGACGGCTCGCGGCCGAGCTCCTGCATGAGCTTGCTCTTCGCCTCGACGATCGTCAGGCGCAGCTCCTGCAGGCGCCGGGGCACCCGCACGTCCCAGGTCCGGTCGCGGAAGTGCCGCTTGATCTCGCCGACAACCGTGGGTACGGCGTACGCGGTGAAGTCAACGCCCCGGCTGGGGTCGAACTTGTCGATGGCCTTGATGAGGCCGATGGTGGCCGTCTGGATGATGTCGTCCAGCGGCTCCCCGCGGTTGGCGAACCGGTTCGCGAGGTTGTGCGCCAGCGGCAGCCACGCCTCGATCGCCTGGTCCCGCAGCATCCGGCGGGACGGGTGGGCCGGTGGCAGGGCCGCCATCGTACGGAGCAGCTCAGCGGCGCTGTCGTCGGCGAGGCGCCGCTCGTCGAGCAGGGCCTCGTTGGCCTGTCTGGCGCCAGGTCTACCCGTGGGCGTGGACGGCAGGACTGCGCGGGTGTGCTGTACGAACGTCGGGCTCACGATGGCCTCCTCCAGCAAGCTGACTTCTGGGACCCAACGGACGAGCCGGCATCCCCTGTACGGCTATCTCAAGGTAGCCAATCATCCAACCAAAGTCCACCGTTCGGAGGATGTTGTCATGAATATCAGTGTGTAGTCCCGGCGTTCGGGGCGAAACCCGACACCTTAGGTATAGCACAAAAGGGATGTAAAGGAGAAAGGTTGGTCGCTGGCGGACCTCGCGGCCGGCGTACGCCGGTGGGTCAGTGCCCGGCGGGGAGGTCGGCGCCCGGGGCCAGGTCGGCGCGGCGGATGCAGCAGCCGGAGCAGACCTTCGGCTCGGGGAGCGTGAACGCCAGGCAGCAGGTGCGCCGCCAGACCGTCACCGCACCGGAGGGTGCCCGGTCCAGCTCCACCAGGTCGGCCACGCCGAGCGCCGCCAGCAGCCGGTGTACGGTCGCGACCGCGACGTCGGGTCCGTCGAGGTTCGGCAGGACCGGGACGGCCCGGACCACCGCGTACGCCACCCCCGACGCGACCGAGCCGAGCAGCGTACGGCGGCCGATGTTGACGACCGAGCGGATCCGCTCCAGCAGGGGCAGCAGGTGCCCGTCCAGCAGCGACTCGCGCAGGGCCAGCAGCAGCGCGTCCGGATCCGGCGGCGCCACCAGGCCGGCGACCCGCGTGCCCGGGCGCAGCCCGATGGTCAGGAACGGCTGCTGGGCGTGGAACCTGACCAGCACGTCCGCCGCGTCCAGCAGGGGCACCCGGCGCGCGGCCACGTAGCCGAGCACAGCCGGCAGGGCGAGCCAGTACGTATATGCCTTCCAGGCGAGCGCTGCGGCGGCGTGTGGCTGAGCCTGCCAGCGCAGCCGGGCCGTGTCGAACATCACCGGCAGTGCCGCGCCGTCGACCAGGCGGGTGGCTGGCGTCCACCCTTCCTGGTCGGTCACCACGAGCCCAGGGTGCAGGCCGGCCACTGCGGCGAGTCCCCGCCGCTGGCGTAGGGCGGCCAGCGACGCCTCGACCGGCGCGAGCGCCGCCGGCACCAGGGCCGCAGGTGTGAGGCCCGCAGGCGTCAGGGCGGGCGGAGACACGTCCTTGGCCCTCCTGATCGCCTGGTGGGATGCGCAGGTCGTCACTGTAGCTTGCTAAGGATAGCCTAACTAGCTCGAGCGCGGCTCCGGCTGTCAACCCTTTTGTCAGGTACCCGTCAGCCATTCGTCGTTGTCCCTCTCCTCAGGGACGATAAGTGTCTGAATGGATGCGTACGGGAGTCGGGGCCAATGGCGGCGGGCGAAGCGTCCGTCCAGCGGGCAGCCGAGGCGTTCGCCGCGGAGCTGACTCGCTGGCGGATGGAGCGCGGCCTCACTAAGAAGCGCCTCGCTACGGAGATGAATTTCGACCCCTCCTACGTCAGCCACGTCGAGGGGGTCCGGCACCGGCCGACCGAGGACTTCGCCCGCCGGGCCGAGGCCGTACTGCGGACCGACGGGGCGGTGTGGCGACGGTACCTGGAGTATGAGGAGGCGCGGCGGGGGCGGGTGGCCAACACCGCCAACCGGGACTCGGCCTCCCCTGAGCCGTGGGTGCCCCCCGGCACCGGCCTGGTGGTGGAGCAGGAGCTGGCGGAGCTGTCCTACCGGGACGGCCGCTACCGGTGCACGGTGCGCCGGGCGCTCTACAACGCCGGTGTCGAGCCGATCACCCGGTACCCGATGCGGATCGCGGTGGACCGCTACCCGGACAACTCGCAGCGGTCCAACCAGCACCACCACGAGCACCCGCTGCACCTGGAGGAGCTGGGCCTGCACGCGTGGCATGCGGCGGGTGACCACGCGGCCCGGGAGCCGATGCGGTGGCGGCCCAAGCTCGACCGGGACGCGGTCAAGGAGGTGTGGCTGCTCTTCGAGAACGACCATGGCCGGTTCCCGCTCTACCCCGGTGACCGGGCGACGATCGAGTACACCTACACCGTCGGCGAGGACAAGTGGGGGGCTTGGTTCCAGCGCGCGGTGCGGCTGCCAACCCGCCGCCTGGACATCCGGCTGGACCTGCCGGCGGCGCTCGCGCCCAGCGTGTGGGGCGTGGAGACGTCCCTGTCGGCCGAGGAGGCGCCGCTGCGTACGCCGATCGTCCAGCGGGCCGACGGCGAGCGGGTGGTCTACGAGTGGTCCACCCAGGCACCTCCGCTGAATGCCCGGTACCGCCTGGCGTGGCGGTTCCGGGCACCGGCCGCCGCCGGGCCGGAGGCGGAGGCGGGTCCGGCGGGCGAGCCGGGCCGGCCGGGCGAGCCGGCACGGGTGAGCGAGCCGGCGCGAGCGGGTGAAGCCGGGCGGGCGAGCGAGCGCATGGCGGCGGCCGGCATCCTCCAGCGCGGTGCCGACCTGCTGCGCACGCCGGCCCGCCTGTTCGACCTGCCGGCCGATGCCCCGCTCGCCCGGGACGTGGTGGACCGGCTGCACGCCACCCTCAGCCGCGTCGTCGAGCTGCACGTGTTCGGCAAGGGGCTGGGCCTGGCCGCACCGCAGATCGGCCTGGGCTGGGCCGCGGCCGTGGTGCGCCTGCCCGCTCCCGGCGCCGAACCGATCATCCTGCTCAACCCCCGGGTCATCGGCGCCTCGTCGGAGGGGGACGACCAGTACGAGGGCTGCCTGTCGTTCTTCGACTTCCGGGGCCGGGTCCGCCGCCCGCTACGCATCGAGGTCGAGCACACCGACCTCTCCGGCGGCCGGCTGATCACCACGTACGAGCGGGCGGTGGCCCGGCTGGTGGCGCACGAGATCGACCACCTCGAGGGCCGGCTCTACGTCGACCACATGGCGGCCGGCGCGGCGCTGGTGCCGGTCGAGGAGTACCGCGACACCGGGCGCCCCTGGCGCTACTGACCAGCCTGAGCCCGCTCGCCGCGCGGCACGACGCTGCCCAGCAGCCGGCGCCGGACGCCAACGGCCTGGTGCGCTGTGCTAGATAGATGCTGGGGCGTGTGCTATGACGACGATCAACCTTGTGCCAGAACGCTGGTCCTCCCGCCAGTGAGTGTTCCCAGCCGGCAGCTCACACGTCGCCGAACGCGTCGTACTTGATGCGTACCGATGGGATCTGCATCTCGGCGAGGGTACGCAGGGTGGCGCGGACCATGCCGGGTGAGCCGGAGACGAAGAAGTCGTGGTCGGCCCACGGGCCGTAGCGCGCCACCACGTCGGCGATGTTGCCCTGCTCCCCGGAGAAGCCCCGGTCCTCGCTGCACGCCGGCACCACCGACAGCCAGGGGTAGCGGCCGGCGAGACGGTTGAGCTCGGCCAGGTCGTAGAGGTCGTCGCGGTCCTTGGCGCCGAAGAACACGTGCACCCACCGGGTGCGGTTGTACCGGGTCAGCTCCTGCACCAGCGCCTTGACCGGCGCCAGGCCGGTGCCGCCGGCGATGCACACCACGTCCTTTGTGGACTGCCGGTCCAGGGTCATCGAGCCCATCGGCGCGGCCAGCCGGATCATGTCGCCCGGCTTCAGCCGCCGGACCAGCGCGCTGGACACCCATCCGGCGCCGAGCGCGCGTACGTGGAACTCGAGCGTGCCGTCCTCCTGCGGGGCGTTGGCCATCGAGTAGACCCGCCACAGCCGCGGCTGGTAACGGCACTCGATGCTCACGTACTGGCCGGCCTTGAACTCCAGCGGCTGCAGCGGGCGGCACGTGAACACCGCGATGTCGCGGTTGCGCCGCTCGTGCGTGACCACCTCGGCGTGCCAGTACGGCGGGTTCGTGTCCGCCTCGGCGCCGGCGAGCATCTTCCGGGCGATCACGTCGTACGCGTCCCGCCACGCCTGGTCGTACTCGATGGACCAGCTCTGGCCGGCGAAGGTGCGCAGCGACTCCAGCAGCGCCGCACCGACCACGTCGTAGTGCTCCGGCTGTACGTGGAACTTGCGGTGGTCCCGGCCGAGGGAGCGCAGGTACTCCTCGAACCGCTCCGGGTCGTCGAGCGTCTGTACCGCGGTGACGATGGCACCCAGCAGGCGTGCCCGCTGCACGTCCATCTGGATGGGGAACAGGTCGCGCAGTTGCGGGTTGGATAGGAACATCCGCGCGTAGAAGTAGCCGGCGACCTTGTCTTGCTGCTCCTCGACGAGTGTCCAGCTCTCTTTTAGCAGTCGCGACAGCGTGCCCATAGGTGCCCTTACGTCGGCCGAACCCGGTGCCGTCCGGCCGGGCGGCATCGAGGATCGAGATGGCGTGTTGCGCTGGGTGTGTGTGGCTGTGCTACCTGTGCACGCCTGCTCAGGGTGCGCCACGGCGTGTCGGGGGGTATCGCACAGGCTGTGCGACTTGTGCGGCGCTCGCTGTCGCCCACCCACCTTCCGTGTGAAGCTGGACGACGTGTGGTTTTGCGCCTGGCACGCCCGGTGTTAGACGGACCCGTCCGTGGGTAACGGCCCTGGGGAGTGTCATGCAGCGACTGAGCGTCATCGACGGGGGAGCGACCGTCATCCAGTGGCCTGGATCGACGGGCGAGCGCGTGCTGCAGTCACGCGCGGGCACGGCGGAGCGGGCCAACCGCTTCTACGAGCAGCAGGTTCTGGACCACCTCAACGCGCGGATGTGGGAGTTCGTCAGCCGGCAGGAGATGATGTTCGTGTCGACCGCGGACAGCCGCGGCGAGTGCGACTCCTCCTTCCGGGCCGGGCCGCCCGGGTTCGTCCAGGTCTTCGACCGGTACCGCCTGGCCTGGCCCGAGTACCGCGGCAACGGTGTCATGGCCAGCCTCGGCAACATCATCGAGAACCCCAACGTCGGCCTGCTCTTCCTCGACTTCTTCCGGGACGTGGTAGGGCTGCACGTCAACGGCCGCGCCGAGGTCGTCGAGCACGAGGCGATGCTGGACGCGTACCCGGACCTGCCGCCCGACCCGGTGCCGGGCCGGCGGCCCGAGTGGTGGGTGAGCGTGCAGGTCGAGGAGGCGTACATCCACTGCTCCAAGCACCTGCCCCGGCTGCTCAAGCTGCCCCGTGACCGGGCCTGGGGCACCGACGACGTGCGGCCCAGACGGGCTGACTTCTTCGGGGTACGGGCGACGCGCCGGCCCAGCGGCGGCTGAGGCGGATCGGCGTACCCCCAGAATGGGCCGGTGGACCGCTGGCGGGTGCTACGGGACGAGATCCTGCTCGTGCTCGGCGTGTCGCTGGGCGCGAGCGCGGTCTACTCGGTCGTCACGATCATCGCCCGGCTCACCGCCGGCCGGCCGCTTGTAGAGCAGACCGCCACGCTCAACCCGTCGCAGGCGCCCGGCCGGCCCTGGCTGGACCTGACCCTCCAGCTGCTCGGCATCGGGTTCGCGCTGGTGCCTGTGCTGCTCGCCGTACACCTGCTGCGGCGGGACCCGGGTGAGCCGGCACCCCAGCTCGGGCTGGACCGGCGGCGGCCGTGGTTCGACGTCGCATCCGGCGCCGCCCTCGCGGCGCTGATCGGCATCCCCGGCCTGGGCCTCTACGTGCTCGCCCGCCAGCTGGGCATCAACGCCACGGTGGTGCCCGCGGCCCTGCCCGAGGTGTGGTGGGCGGTGCCGGTGCTGCTGCTCTCCGCGGTGCAGAACGCGGTGCTGGAGGAGGTGGTCGTGGTCGGCTACCTGATGACCCGGCTGCGCCAGCTGGCCTGGCGCAGCGCCACCATCGTCGCGGCGAGTGCGCTGCTGCGCGGCTCGTACCACCTTTACCAGGGCTTCGGCGCGTTCCTCGGCAACGCGGTGATGGGCGTGGTCTTCGCGCTGTTCTTCCTGCGCACCCGCCGGGTCGCCGCGCTCGTGCTGGCGCACGCGCTGCTCGACGTGGTGGCATTTGTCGGGTACACCCTTGGCGCCGACCGGTTCGATTTCCTGCAATAGGTGCAGCAGTCGATGTAGGTCTTTCCCAACCCGGTAACGGCCCAATAGGCTGCCGGCCATTGTGGGCATCCGCCCACGCCCGAGGCACGGAGGTTCGCAGCCAGTGTCGTTGTCAGCAGCGGCCGGGCGAAGGCGCCCGGTCACCATCGTGCTCACCACCGCGGCGATAACCGCCCTCGCGCTGGTGGGCACCGGCAGTGTCCAGGCGCGGCCCGGCGGGACCGCAGCTGAGGCAGCCACCTACATCGTCCAGGTCGCCGGGGCGCCCATCGCGTCGTACACCGGCGGCGTCGCAGGGATCGCCGCCACCCGGCCGGCGCAGGGCGACCGGGTGGACACCCGCTCGACCGCCGCGCGGGCGCTGCGCAGCCGCCTCGATGCGCAGCACGGCGACGTGCTCCGCCGCGCGGGCGTGGCGGCAGGCCAGAAGGTGTACGACTACTCGGTCTCGTTCAACGGGTTCGCCGCCCGGCTCACGGCGGGGCAGGCGGCCCGGCTCAAGAGCGCGCCGGGCGTGCTGCGCGTCTGGCAGAGCGAGGTGCTCAAGGCGGACACCATCTCCACCCCGCGCTTCCTCGGCCTGGAAGGCTCGGGCGGCGTCTGGGACGCGAAGTTCGGCAGCCCGGACAAGGCGGGTCTCGGCGTCATCGTCGGCGTCGTCGACACCGGCATCTGGCCGGAGAACCCGAGCTTCGCGGCGCTGCCGGAGCCCCGGCCGGACCAGCGGGTCATCGACGCCAAGTGGCACGGGACCTGCACCACCGGCGTCGAGGAGCCGATCGCCTGCAACAACAAGCTGATCGGCGCCCGCTACTACAACGCCGGCGGGCTCGCCCCGGAGTGGGAGTTCCAGTCCCCGCGCGACTACGGTGGGCACGGCTCGCACACGTCCAGCACGGCCGCTGGTAACCACGGCGTGGCCGTGACCATCAACGGCCAGCCGGTCGGCACCGCCTCGGGCGTTGCCCCGGCGGCCCGCGTCGCCATGTACAAGGCGCTGTGGGAGCAGCCGGGTGGCGGCGGCAGCGGCGCAACCGAGGACCTGCTCGCCGCCGTCGAGGCGGCGGTCGCCGACGGCGTGGACGTGATCAACTACTCGATCTCGGGCTCCCGGCTCTACGTGGTGGACCCGATCGAGATCGCGTTCCTCAACGCCGCGGCGGCCGGTGTGTTCGTCTCGGCGTCGGCCGGCAACTCCGGCGCCACGGTCGGCGTGAGCAGCGTCGCGCACAACTCGCCGTGGATCACGACGGTCGCGGCGAGCACGCATGACCGCGGGTCGCGCAAGACGGTCACCCTCGGCAACGGCGCGTCGTACACCGGTGCCGGCGTCGGCGCCGGGGTCGGCCCGGCCCCGCTGGTCGACGCGGCCACCGCGGCCCTGGCCGGCGCGGACCCGGTGCAGGCGGCGCTCTGCTTCATCGGCACGCTCGACCCGGCCAAGGTGACCGGCAAGATCGTGCTGTGCCAGCGGGGCACCAACGCCCGCGTCGACAAGAGCCGGGCGGTGCAGCAGGCCGGCGGCGCCGGCATGATCATGTTCAACCCCAGCCCCAACACCACGGACGCCGACTTCCACTTCGTGCCGTCGATCCACGTCGACCACGTGGCGGGCCCGGCCATCAAGGCGTACGCCGCGACGGCGAGCCCGACGGCGACCATCTCGGCGGCCACCCCGGTCACCCTGCGGGCGCCGGCGATGGCCGCGTTCTCGTCCTACGGGCCGGCCCTGGCCGGCAGCGGTGACCTGCTCAAGCCGGACGTGACCGGGCCAGGTGTGGACGTCGTCGCGGCGGTCGCCCCGCCCGGCAACGCCGGTAACAGCTGGTCGTCGTATGCGGGCACGTCGATGTCGGCCCCGCACGTGGCCGGGTTGGCGGCGCTGCTGATGAGCAAGTACCGCAAGTGGAGCCCGATGTGGGTCAAGTCGGCGATCATGACGACCGCCGGCACGACCGACAACACCGGCGCGGCGATCCAGCGCGGTGCTGCCGCGGCCACGCCGCTGGACTACGGCAACGGGCACATCAAGCCGTTCGCCGCCTTCAACCCCGGTCTGGTCTATAGCTCCACGCCGACCGACTGGCTGCGGTACGCGTGCGGGATCAACCAGCTCCAGCTGGTCACCGACCCGTCGTTCTGCCAGCAGGTCGGGTCGATCGACCCGAGCAACCTGAACTACGCGTCGATCGCAGTCGGCGACCTGGCCGGCTCGCAGACGGTCACCCGTACCGTGACCAACGTCACGGAGCAGGCGTCCACATACGATGCGAGCGTCGCGGCGCCGGCCGGCTTCACGGTCAGCGTCTCGCCGTCGCGGCTGGCCGTTGCGCCGGGGCGTACCGCTACCTTCACGGTCACCATCACGCGCGTCGACGCGGCGGTGGGCCAGTGGAAGTTCGGCTCGCTCACCTGGCGCGACCGCCGGGGCCACAGCGTACGCAGCGCGATCGCGGTGCGGCCGGTGGCGCTCGCGGCGCCGGTTGAGATCACCGCCACCGGGACCAGCGGCTCCACGGCGCTTGCGGTGAAGGCCGGGTACGCCGGCACGCTCACCGCGGCACCGGCGGGCCTGGACCCGTCCACGGTGACCGGGTTCCATCTGGTCGGCACCAACACCGGGTTCGACAGCGCGAACCCGCAGACCGGGCCGGCCGTCGGCAGGACGACGGTCACCGTACCGGCCGGGACGAAGCTGGCCCGGTTCGCCATGTTCGACGGCGACCACCCGGCAGGCACCGACCTGGACCTGTACGTGTACCAGGCCGGCACGGCCACCCTGGTCGGGTCGAGCGGAGGTGGCACGGCCGAGGAGTCGGTCACGCTGACCGCCGCCGGCACGTACGACGTGTACGTGGTGCAGTTCGCCCTGCCGTCGGGTGTTGGTGAGCTGGACGTGCGGCATCACCACTGGGCGGTGGACGACGCCACGGGCAACCTGACCGTGTCGCCGGCCAGCCAGACGGTCGGCACGGGCCAGGCCACCTCGGTCACCGCCTCGTGGAGCGGGTTGGCGGCCGGCTCGCGCTACCTCGGGCTCATCGAGTACGGCGACGGCACGTCGGTCGTCAGCCGTACGGTGCTCGGGGTCAACGGATAGCTCAGCAACCTCAACGGATAGCTCAGTAACCGGGTGCCCCGGACGCGGATATCCAGCGTCCGGGGCACCCGCCTTTCTGCCTTGTTCGCCGCCCCGGTCGTCCTGCGACCGGCCTGGCGTCCGTTCGGCCGGCCGCTGTCGTCCCTTCGGCCGGTCTAGCGCATGCCGGCTGGGTAACGCATGTCTCACCTGCGTGAGGTGTGGCCAAGATCAACGGCAGGGCCGCCTCCCAGCCAACCGCCTCAGCAACTATCCAGTCACCACGCCCGGTCATCGCCCCGGGTCTCTGCTCCAGAGCTTAGGTGCGCCCGGTTTGCCCAGTTCGCTCGCCCCATGCCCCACAAGATCACGATCGTGGTAGAAAAAGTGCAGCGCGACTGCACAAACGGCGTTCCAGATCGCGATCTTGGCCGAGGCTGTGATCGTGATAGCGGAAATCGTGACTGAAATATAATAAATGTCTGGATAGAGTGTGGCTGAGGCGGCGAGCCATGACCATGTGGAGTCCCTGGTTCGTGTGACCACGCACCCGGATGCGTGCGCAAGGCTCAGCGTGCTGCCAGCTCCGCTGCCTATCCGCCGAGCTGGCCTCTGGTGTGGCTGCCGACTATGGGTGCGGCTCGCGGCTGGTTGGGCGCGGCTCCTACCTGGTTTGGGCGCGGCTCGCGGTGCGGTAGTAGCCCGCAGCCCGGACCGCCAGCCGCCGGACCGCGTCGGCGCTGCTGTGCGCGCCCAGCAGCACGCCCGCACCGGGCAGCAGGCGGCCGGCCGCCTGCCACAGCATCCAGGCCCCAGCCGACCTGAGCAGCGGCGCCGCTGCCCGCCAGGCGCCAGCGCCAGCCGTCGTTCCCCATGCCACCCCGGTCTCCTGGAGCGCCGACCCATCCTGGACGGCCGGCCGCGCATCAGCTGCCGCGGCTGACTCGATCGCCGCGCCAGGCTCGGTGGCCGTACCAGTATCTGTACCGGCCTTGGCGGCGGCGCGGGCCATGACCGCTGCTCGGTCGCTGGTCGCCGCGCGGGCATCGGCAGCGCCGCGGAACGCACTGGCCAGCGCCAGCAGCTCCGGGACCCGTTCGGGTGCGGTCGGGTCCACGCCGTACGCCGCGGCGATATCCAGCACCACGCGCGCCTGGAGCATGCCGAGCAGGCCAGCACCGACCGCCGGCCCGAGCCGCCCGCCGAGCACCGCTGCCGCGCCGGCACCGCGGGCCAGGCGCGTGTGACGCTGCGTGGCCAGCCGCGCCAGCCCGTCGGCGGAAGCGCCTGGGTAGCTTGCCCGGAGCCGCTCCGCCCATGCCTGCGCCTGCGGTCCGTACTCAGCCACCGCAGCCTGAGCCAGCAGCTCCGGCGCTGCGGCAGGCTGGGCGGTAATGCGCGCGAGCAGCTGAGCCGCCGCGCCGCCTGCGCTCGCTGCGGGCACCAGATCCGCCCGGGTCCGAGGCCACGCGTCCGTATGCTCGGTAGCTGGTTCAGGGGCCGCGCGTACGGTGCTGACCGGCTGGACCGCGACCGGCTCGGGTGCCGGGTGCACCGGCGGCTGGCTCTCTGCCGGCGTCTCCACCGCAGTGGCCGACCTGGTCGTCCGGGCCGCCTTCTCGGCTGCCGTCGCCTTCTTCGTGGCGGGTGCCTTCTTTGCCGCCGTCGTCTTCGTCGCCCGCGCGGTCTTGGTAGCCGGTGGCGTCTCTGCGGCACGTGCTGCCTTCTTCGCAGGCGTTGCCCTGGCAGCCGCCGTTGTCTTCTTGGCCGGCGTCGCCTTCTTCGGCGCAGCCGCCTTCTTAGCCGGCGTGCTCCGTCCCGACGTAGCGGTACTCCCAGCCGTCTCCGTCTCGCTGGCCGTTGCGGCGGTGCTCCCGATCGGCGCGGTGCCCCTGGCCGGGGTGGTCCTCTTTGCGGTCGCGGTGCCCTCGGTCCGGCTGGTCTCCGTTGTAGCTGCGACCTTCCTGCCGGCCGCGGTCTTCTTCGTGCTCCTGGCGGCTGGTGCCTGGACCTGTGCCCGCGTCTGGCCGGAGTCGGCGGCCGTCGCCGGTGTTGTCGCCTGTTCCGCGCCGGGAGCCTCCTCAGGCTCCGACTGACGCGCAGGCTCTGCGCGCTCAGCCCGGCTCAGGGCAGCATCCTCGGCTGGCGACCTGGCTGGTACGGCCCTACCGCGCTGAGCCGGGGTAGGACCCGCGGCCTGCGTCGGTACCCGGCGGGAACGCGCGGCCGAAGCACGACCGATATCCGCCGGGTCCGGTGGTGCGAGGAAGCTCGCCGGTGGTACGGCCCGGCGAGGACTAGCCGCCTTCGCCGGCCCGGTATCGCTGCCCGCTGTGCTACTGGACCCGCTGCCCTGCCTAGCGGCCGGGCCCCCCGGAGCAGGGTCCACCCTGCTGGTCACCGTGCCCGCCGCCCTCGCTGGCGTGGCCTTGGTCGGCGCTGCCGCGGCCTTGGTAGGCGTGGCCTTGGTAGGCGCTGGCGTGGCCTTGGTCGGCGTGACCTTGCGGGAGGGCGTGGCGGCCTTGGCGGAGCTGGCTCTCTTGGGGGCGGCAGCCTGGCTTGCCGGGGCCGTTCCAGGAACGCGGTCAGCCGAAGTGCCGTCCTCGGGGTTGCGGGCGCCCATGCGGCCCGAGGCTAGCTGGACAAACCCATGATCGCTCGGCGTTGCGCCCGCGTGGCGTACCGAGTTGGATCCCCTTTCCTGATGAGTTCCGCTGTCTGCTGAGGCTGGACCACGCCTCGACCCCGCCGAGGCGTGGTTCGTCGAGTAGGAAGATCGGCTGAGTTGAGGGCGAACCGGGCACTCTACCTGTCGGGCAAGTGGCTTTGCTGCGTACGGCCGGTGCCCTGTATCCTCGATCGGCGGTGGTCCGGGTTACCGGTCCACCCAGGAGGCTTCGCCTAGTTCGGTCTATGGCGCCGCACTGCTAATGCGGTTGGGGTCTAAAGCCCCTCCCGGGTTCGAATCCCGGAGCCTCCGCGCTGAGCCCGGTATGTAGACTGGGCAGGTACCTGCGCCCGTAGCTCAACGGATAGAGCATCTGACTACGGATCAGAAGGTTAGGGGTTCGAATCCCTTCGGGCGCGCAACATCAAAAGGGGCGTGACCTGCCAGAACGGCGGGTTGGCGTCCCTTGTGGTCTGTCCGGTGTGGACAGTGGGTGTCACGTGGGTGCCACCCGGGTGTCATCACGCTGCGTGTCTCCTGCTCGCTGCGCCGCTCCTTGATCTGCGGGGCGGGTCCGGTCGGAGCGGGTGCGCCGGTGGCCGGGCGAGGGTTGGGCCGGTTCCGGGCGGCGTTGGTGCGGATCTTGTCGCGGGTGCGGCGGGCGGCGGCGAGCACGAGCTTGGCCATCGCCTCGGCGCAGCGGCGCTGCGCGAAGGGCAGCACGCTTGTGTACGTGTCGGCGGTGATCACGATGCTGGAGTGGCCGAGCAGATCCTGCAGAGTCTTGAGGTCGGCACCGGCCTCGTGGGCTATGGACGCGGCGCCGTGGCGCAGGTCGTGCAGCCGGATCGGTGGGACGTCGACCTGGCTGACCAGCAGGCGGAAGCGGCAGCTGGCGTAGCCGGGGTGGATCGGGGAGCCGTCCGGGCGGACGAACACGTAGCCAGAGTCGTGCCAGATCTTGCCGGCCGCGATCCGGCGGGCGCGTTGCTCGGCCTGGCGGTGGCGGTGCTCGCGCAGCACCCGCATGGTGTGCTTGTCCAGGGCGACAGCGCGCATCCCGGCGGCGGTTTTCGGTGGTCCTTCGACGACCTGGTAGCCGGCGGTGGTGCGGTTGCGGACGATGAACAGCACGCCCCGATCGAGGTCGACCTCGCTCCAGCGCAGCCCGCAGGCTTCGCCGCGGCGCAGCCCGCGCAGGCCGATGAGCCACCACAGCGCGAACAGGCTGTCGCCGACCACGGCGATGAGGAAGGTGGCGAGGTGCTCGGCGGTCCACACCGCTACGGCTGGGCGCTGCCCGGTGGCCTGCCACTCCTGGACCCGGTCGTCGGTCCACACCTGGGCGTGCGGGCGGCGGTAGCCGGTGACCTCGATGTACCGGGCCGGGTTGTACGCCAGTAGTCCTTCGCCGACGGCGAGGTTGAGCGCCGCCCGCAGGGTGGTGCGCAGGTGCTGCATCGCCGCTGCGGACTGCGGCTGGCCCCGGCGGTTGGTGGTCTTGGCGATCTCGGCGAACGTCGCCCGAAGTCGAGGGGCATCGAGGTCGGCCAGGCACAGGCTGCCGAGCCAGGGGATGAGGACCTGCTCGACGTCACGGGTGTAGTGCAGCAGGCTGGTGGGGCGCAGGTGGGTGCGGGTGGACAGCCAGTACCGCAGCCACCGCCCCACCGTCCAGGACCGAGCGGTGCGCTCCTCACCTGTAGACGCGAGCCATTCGTCGCGGGCGGCGCGGGCGGCGGCCTGGGACGGGTAGCCGCCGCGACGGATCCGCTCGGAGCGGCCGAGTAGGTTCGTCGCCGAAGCGTGGTAGTACCAGCTGCCGTGGTTCCGCTCCGTCAGATGTGGGCAGGCTTTGTCCAACCGCCTGCCGCTGGCGTCCCTGCACCCGCACCTTTTGAAGATCACGCCTGATGTCGCCACCGTCGTCCTCCCGCCTGCGTTGCCGTCTGCGTTCAGGGTGGCGTCGTGAGAATCGGGCGGTCCAGCCGTCCCGCGCACGGGGTACCCGTGCCGGTGGGGTTGTCCACGAGCAGCGCTGAACCACCGCCCCAGGTTCGCTGAGTCTCCACAGAACAGCGGGACGGTTCACCGAGGCCGGGTCGCAGCGTCTGTCGTATGAGGAGCCTGCGTTGCTGGTCAAAGCTCATGTAAGGCGACGAGGATCGTGGACACTCCGTGCCGTAGGGCTCGCGCCCCGTAGGCCATCCCGAATTCCGCTATGCGCCAGACGCATCGAGCGTTACGTAGGCGTCCCGTCCGTCCCCTTGAAGGGGCTCGTTGCCCGTCGCCCACCGGCCGGGAGGGGTTGAGATGACGAAAATTCGGAATCATCCGATCCCGGTGGCTGCGACCTCAGACGCCGTGTCGCAGGGCGTGCGTAACCGCCGACCGCTGCCGGGTACCCCGGTCTCGCGGTTGCAAGGTCCCGTCGGGCTGCTGCATCGGGGCGGCCGTCCAGCGCGTCCTCTCTGTTGCCGCCGGAAGAGATCGACGGGTCAAGGCCGGCGGCGCGGCGGGTCGTCATCGCTGGCATGATCAGCAGTCCTCGGGTGGCTTGGGTTTCGCGCTCAGAAGGCGCCAGACAACGGCCGGCAGCGGGTTGAGCACGGAGGCCACGAACGACTGGCCGAAGAGGTCGGTGCCGCGGCCCACCACCTGCGGGGCGGCTCGGCGGACGTCGTTGAAGTGGTTGCGCGCCTCGGCGGAGTGACCGGTGAGCTTCAGCGCGATCCCCAGGTTGAACTGGGAGCGCAGGGTGTGCGGGTGCGCCGGGCCGAGCGTCGCACGCTGGCCCTCGTACGCCGTGCGGAAGTGCCGTCGTGCGTCCTCGTTGCGGCCGCATTGTGCCGCGGCGTAGCCGAGGACTACCTGGGAGCGGAGCACGACAGGGTCGTGATCGCCCAGGCGGTCGGCCAGATCGGCTTCGATGGCCTCGATGGCTCGTCGTGCTTCGCCGGGTCGGCCCAGCGCGGTCAGAGCCTCGGCGTAGGCGACCGCCACGCTGAGCGTGAGGGTGTTGCGCGGGCCATGGGTACGGGTGTAGGCGTCGCGCAGGTTGCGTAGGTCCTCGGCGGCGTCCTGCCACGTCGTGGGGTCCGTGTTGAGCTCCCACAGTGACAGGCTCAGGCGGGCGTCGGCGAAGAGGCGGGTGGCCTCGACGGCGGTGGCGTGCATGGAGAGACCCCGCGCGGTGTACGCCGACATCACGGCCAACGCGCGCTTGCGGGCCGACAGCTGGGCGTTCGTCTCCATCTCCGTCCGGGCAAGTTCCAGCTGCGCGGACTGTGCCTCGTGGAACCTCGCCGGATTGTCACCGATGCCGGCGATCAAACCCGCCAGGATCCGGCGCGCCTCGCTGTGCTGGCCACGGAGCCGCAAGGCCCGGCAGTAGGCGACCGAGTTCGGGTCGAGCTCGGCCCACAGCGGGTCGGCTTCGGCGTAGCGGGCCTGGGCGTCGAGGGTTTCCGCCAGCAGCAGGCGCTCGGCAGGGTTAGCCTCGACGGCGAACGCCTGGGCGGCGTACTCGCCGGCCTCCGCGAACGCGCCGGCGGCGAGCAGGCAGCGGGCCGCGGCGGCGAGGACACCGGCATTATCCGGGTGACGTTCGGCCAAGCGACCGTGATGCGGCACGGCCAGGATCGCCTCGCCGCGGGCGTCGTAGTAGGCGGTCACCCGGCGCAGCAGGGCCTCCGACACGTCCGTGGTCAGGTCGGCCCGGGCCGACAGGTGGCCGGCGTGCTGCATGAGCAGGGAGGCCGCGGCCGGCTCCAGGTCGGCATGATCCATGAGCCGCAACACCGCCTCGGCCGCCTCGCCGGCCAGCGTGGCCCACGGCGCGGGCGGCAAGTGTTCCCGTGCGGTGTCGCGGACCAGCGCATGGATCTGCCAGGCGGCGTCCACCTTGGTCGCGACGAGTTGATCGCGGAGTGTGGCCACCGCCGATCCGGTGTCCGGGGAGCCGAGGAGTGTTTCGAGGAGCCGGGTGGGCACGGCCGCGGGCGAGCAGACAAGCGAAATGTAGAGCGCCCGCCGGGCGGGGGTGTCGAGGGCGGCGATGCGGTCGCGCAGCAGCGCGGTCACCGGCGCCAACGCCGTGCCGCCGTGGTCGACGCGCTGCAGGAACTGCGCGTACGACAGCAGGTTCTGCTGATCGCGCAACGTGCGGCCGGCCAGTCTGAGCGCCATCGGGTGGCCGCCGAGCCGTTCCGCGAGCGCCTCGATCTCCGGGTCGGTCCCGTCGCGGTACCGGCGGAGCACCGCTACCGAGTCCGCGAGGGACATGGGTCCGATCTCCACCGGGGTCGCCGGACCGTCGACATTGGCCTTGTTCGTGATCAGGATGGTGTGCAGGTGGCTGCCCGCAGGAACGACCAGCTCGTCGGTCAGGCGCAGGCCCGGAACGTCATCGACGACGAGCAGGCTCGGTTCCGCCTGGGCGGCGACATGATCGGCGAACCTACCGATCACCCGATCCGCGTTCCCCTCGCCGGCGTCGATGCCGAGCTGCTCCAGCAGCGTGCGCAGGGCGTCGACGAACCTCGCGGAGACTTCGGCCCGGTCGGCGTGGCTGCCGGCCAGTGACACCCAGTAGACGCCGCCGAGGTACGCCGCGCCAAAGTGCCACGCGTAGGCCGCGGCCAGCTCCGACTTGCCAATGCCTGGCATGCCGACCAGGACGGTGAGCGGGCCGGAGGAGACGTATTGCGTAAGACCGAACCGGTGCCGGTGCAGTGCGGAATGCAGCATCCACAGCTCGCGATAGCGGCCGACGAACTCGTGGGCGCCCTGCGTGCGGCCGTACCAGCGGGGCCGCTCGGCAAAGGGCACGCCGCCGATGCGGCCGTCGAGCGCGGCCACCTTGGTGGCGATACGAGCCACCACGCGCGACATCGAGGCGTCGTCGTGCGGAGCTGGGAGGCGGTCGAACTTGTCCTCGGCGAGCTCGACCGGAAGCAGGTGGTCAGTCTCCTCGTGCGGGTTGAGCACCATGATCCGCTTGGTCGGGTCGCCCTCGCGCTGGCCGGCAAGGAAGGCGGCGGTCAGCTCGTACTGGCAGGCGGCGCGGTTGGTGAAGTGCCGCGAGTAGTAGGCGACGAGGGCTTTCGAGCCCTGGAGCGCCCGCTCGATCTCCGCGGTGATGCCGTGGTACTCGCGGATGTCCCGCTCGTCGATGAAAGCCTTGAGGCCGCCGGCCGTCAGCGCGTCGCGCAGGCGCCGCACCGCGTCGCGATCCGGGCCGGCCAGTGCCAGAAAGACGTCGTATAGTTCCTCGCTCACCTGCGTGCTCCTGACGTTTCGCGGCGGCGGACGGTTTGCCGAGGCACCGGGCGGTACCCAGCGTGCAGCGTGTGGGCCTGGTCCACGAGGCGGGTGGCTTCGTCCGGGCGCCCGCGGCGGCTGCCGCCGTGGTGGGTCCGCGCACTGCCCGGGGCTGTTCGAACGTACGGCTGCCGGTTCGGCCGAGCCCGGCGCGCTGTCCGGAACTGCTTCGTCGATTGGGCGAGGTCCAGCGCCTGCGCACACACATCGCCGATGCGGTTGAGAGTCATTGTCTCGTCCAGGACCAGGCCCGCGCCGGCGAAGATCTCCGACGCCCGGTGCGGGTGTCCGAGCTCTGCCTTGCCTTCCAACCACCCGACGACGACCCGGATGCCTTGGCGCTGCTGACCTCCCCCTCTGCTGCTGCGGGCACACGCCCAGACGGACCAAGCAGCCAGGTTCCCAGGCGTCCGGCACTGTGTGCACTCGCGGCCGAGTACCTCCCGTGACACCTCGGGCGAAATCGGAGGCCGTAGTGCCCGCGAGCCGGGTCGGGATCGGGTTGGTTGTTGCGTCATCGTTGTTGCGGTGTGGCACGAGGCAGTGAAGCGAGGCAGTCGCGCAGTTCGATGGCCTGAGGGGCGCCGAGTGTTTGGTACAGCTCAAGGGCGCGGTTCCAGTGTTCACGGGCCCGGTCCTGGTCTCCGGCGTGCGCGGCCAGCTGTCCGAGCCGGTGATCTGCTCGGGCGTGTTCGAAGTCGCTGCCGACGAGCTTGCTGGATTCGAGCGCCTGTTGGTGGAACTCGACCGCGCGTTGTAGGTCTCCGGCGCGCTGGTACGCCTCGCCGAGGCCGTTGAGGGTCATGGTGGCGTCGAGGCGCAGGTCGAGTTTTCTGAAGGTGTTCAGGGCCTGGTGCAGGTGTTCGGTTGCCTCGGCGAGCCTGCCAAGTTCCACCTCTGCGAGCGCGATGCCGCGTAGGGTGATCGCGGCGTTTCGGTGTGCGCCGCTGCTTCGGTAGAACTCGAGGGCGGGCTGGCTGTCGCGTAGAAAGGCGTCATGGTCTCCTTGGAAGAAGGAGATCCAGGCGTGGTTGGCTAGCGCGGTGTGTTCACCGTGTGCGTCGCCGACCTGACGGAACAGCTCAAGCGCCTGCTCGTAGTGGGTAGCCGCTACGTCGTACTGTCCCTGTTCGATCGCGGCGAGCCCGATGTTGTTCAGCGTCATCGCCTCCGCGCGTCGGTCGCCGAGGCGTCTGGTGGACGCGAGGGCGAGTTCGTGGGTGGTGAGCCATGGATCCCATCGTTTGGTGAGGAAGAAGAACCCGCGCATGGTGACGGCCAGTTGCCAGCACGACGTCTCGAAATGCTGGGCGGCGGCCTGGCAGGCGCTTACGATGTTGGGCTCCTCTGCGGTCAGCCACGCCAATGCGTCGTCGTATTTGCCGACGTAGGGCGCGGCTGATGGCCGGTGGATGATGTCCAGCGGGATCCGGTACCGGTGCGGCGTGATCGCGGTGTCGGCCTGCTCGGCCACGCACAGGTAGTAGTCGATGAGCCGACGTCGGGCGTTGTCCCGGTCCTGTTCGGTCAGTTGTGGGACCGTGTGGTGGTCAGCGAAGGTGCCGATCAGGTCGTGGAACCGGTAGCGGTCCCGCGTGTGCTGGCTGAGCAGATGCCGTTCGACGAGATGGTCGAGCAGCCGGACGGACTGTGGTACCGGCTGGCCGGACAGGGCCGCCGCCGCGTACGCATCGAAGTCCTCGCCCGGGTGCAGCGCAAGGACGGTGAACATGCGCCGGCCAGGATCAGGCAGGTCGTTGTACGACACAGCGAATGAGGCCGCCACGCTGCGATCGCCGTCGTCCAGTTCGGCCAACACTGCGTGCTTGTCAGCAAGCCGGTTGGCGAGATCGGTGAGGGTCTGCCGCCGGTTGGCGCGGTGGCGGGCGGCGGCGATTCTGATGGCCAGTGGCAGCCGTCCGCACAGGTCGACGACCAGGTGGATGGCAGCGGTCTGATTGTCGCGTCCAATCCGCTGGGTGCCGACGACCGAACGGAACAACGCCGCCGCGTCGTCGTGCGGGAGCGGGTCCAGCGATGTTGTCTGGGCTTCGTCCAGTGCGACAAGCTGGTCCCGGCTGGTGATCAGTATGCCGCAGCCGGGCGCCGCAGGCAGCAGCGGCCGCACCTGGGCAGCGTCCCGGGCGTTGTCGAGAAGGATCAGGAAGCGCCGTCCGGACAGCCGGTCACGGTAGAGGGCAGCGCGGTCGTCGAGATGCCGGGGTATCTGGTTGCCGGCCACACCGAGGCGGCGCAGCATGCGGTCGAGTGCCTCGGCCGCGGGTACGGGCGGGACGCCGGTGGTGTACCCGTGAAGGTCCAGAAACAGGCAGCCGTCGGGAAACTCGTCGCTGACCTGGCGAGCGACGCGGACCGCAAGCGCGGTCTTACCGACGCCGGCCATCCCATCGATGACACAGATGACCGCGGTCTCTGACCGCATCTCGTGGGAGCGGAGCGCCGCGACCGCGGCGTCGAGTTCCGCCGATCGGCCCGCGAAGTAGGCGGTATCACGAGGCAGGCCCAGGATCGCTTCGCCCCGGCCGCCGCCGACCGGTCCGTCGTGAGGCTGCGGCTGCAGCCGCGAGGTTCCGCTCGCCCGGGTTGCCGTCGACCGGGGTGTTGAGCGTTGGGCGAGTGTTAGTGCCTGCTCCGCGACCTGTTCCAGGATGACGCGTTCGTGATGCTTGCGGAAACGTTCGACACTGACCGCGTAGGCCTGGGCAGCCCGGCGGCGGCGGTCCTGGGCGGGCCAGTCCCGGGTGCCTGGGGCCAGACCGAACGTGTACTCAGCGGCTTCACTGAGGCGGCCACCGCCAAGGTTGTCGACCGCCGCGCGGACGAGCATCTCGACGGGGCCGGCCGCCGCGGCGTCATCACCCAGCCCGCACCGGGCGGCGCATCCGCGCAGCGCATCGAGCGGGACGCCACGCAGGTGCAGCAGCCCGTGTTCCCGCACGATACGCAGCTCAGTGACGAGCGCCGCGTGCTCCGGCATCGGCGGCGGCGTATCGATCATTGCCTTGGTGTCCTTTCGTGCTGCACGGGCACGAGCATCGACTGTTGATCATGTATTGGGTGGGGGCTTGGCGTCGTCCGCTCAGTGCGGAACTGGAGCCCGAGATCGGAGATGATGGGTGGGTGCCGGTCCAGCTGGTCGACACGCGCTGTGCTCGTCGTCCGTGCAGGTCTGACGCCTGGGGTGTCGTGGCTCGGTCAAGGAGTTTATGTGCAGCAATACCACCTCTTGCTGATCAATGATGGTCGCTGTCGTCACGGCAGCCGTTCCGACCTGGCGGCAAGGGTCGCGGCGGGCGGGTAGAGCTGGCACACCGTGGTCCAACTCTGGCGGAGGCCCATGGTCAGGTCGACAGGTAGCCGGAAGCCGGAGCGGCCGCCGGCGAGCAGCCGCAGCGGGGCGAGGACGTAGCTCTCGGCGAGGGTCGGAAGCCCGGCGAACTCGCTGACCGACACGGTCTGCGCTTCGACCAGGGCGGGCGACGCCGGGGCGTGTTGGGCGACCCAGGCATGGTATCCGGGCAGGCGACCGATCCGCTCCACGAGTCCGGCTCGTAGCGTCCGAAGGGTATCGAGGTCGCCTGCCTGGGCGCACTCGGCCGCCGCGGCGATCTCCACGGCCATCGCGTACGACTCCGCGTCGAGTAGCCCCGTACCGAACTCGATCTGGCCTGGAGCGCCAGGGCAGCGCGGAGCGACGGCCGCTAGGTGGTCGAGGTGGGCTCCGTCGTGGATTCCCCGCCACACGTGTGCGGCACCTCCTGTCCTACGCGGCCGGCCGTCCACGACGGTGGCTACCCCACCGTTGCGGGTGGGCAGCCACAGCCATGTCCGTCGCATGAGCGCCGGGTCGAGGTCGCAGGTGACAATCTGGAAGTCGCGGGTCGGGGACGGACGCCAGTGTTCGCCCCAGCGAAGTGATGCGACCGTGCCACCAACGTTGGCGCGGTGCCGGTGTACCGCGGCTGGGCCGGGTTGTGCCAGCGTGTCCGCGAGCGCGTCACAGAACTCGGCAAGTAGCCGGCAGGCCTGCCATGTGGCAGGGCCGACGGGTCGGACGCGGCCGGGACTGCCACCGTCCGGATAGCCTGCCGGGACCGGACCCCAGCGCCGCCGGAGCTGTCGTAGACGGGCAGCGAACCGGCCACCGTCGCAGATGCCGGACTCACACACGACGTCGTCCAGGCCGCTGATGGCCTCCGGGGCGCGCAGTACCGTGCAGCCGAGCGCAACCTCGGTCCAGCCACGGACCGTCCACAATGCTGCCTCGGCACCGTCGGCGGGGACATGCGCCGCTGCGGTGGCGGCTGCGGTTGCCCAGGTGCGTGCCTGATCGCGCGGCAGGGTGCCGGATATGGCGGTCACGGGTGCGCCCACAGCCGGATCCGGAGCAGCAGTCGCCGGGTATCGCGGAAGGCGGTTCGGGCGTGCAATGTGCGGTAGTTGTCGATGACGACGAAGTCCGCCGGGCCGAGCCGCAGCTCCGCCACGCTGTCAGCGGTTTCCGTGCACTCCTCGAACACCGCGGCGGCCGTGACCTGGTCCGCGTCGAGTGTGGGTGCGAGGTTGTCCGCCCGCCACCGTACGCAGCGGCCGCCGGACAATACAGCTGCCCGGAACGGGGCCTCGGCCGTGAACACCTCCGGAGTCGTCCAGGACCAGCGGGGCTCGGCGAGAGTCCGCAGGACCTGTTGGCCTCGTGGATGGCGCTCGACTGCCGTCACCGCATCCGCCGCCCGGAGCAACCGGGTGTGGCCGCCGTCGGCCGCGGGTCTCACCACGAACAGACCGACAAGATCTTCGGGGTCCTGTCGGTACTGCGCGTCGGTGTGCAGGCCGGCCTTGCCGGCCCGAACGGAGAATGTGGCGTCGCTGCGGCTGGTGCGGGGGGTCACCGGCCACACCGCACGCTCCCCTTCCCGGGTTGACGGTGCTCCGAACATCGACGCCAGCTCGACGACGCGGTCCTCGTCGACGTGCCTGCCGGAGATGAACGGCAGGCCGCGCAGCACGGCCCAGCCGCGGACAGCCAGGTCTTCCTTCGCGGCCTCGACAGCCGTTTTCAACCCGCCTGGTTCACCTGCTGCGCGCATCAGGCGCTCCAGAACTCGTGGGCGCGTCCGCCCACTGCGGCGACGACCCGGTGGGAATGGATCGACTCCTCAAGCGCTGTGTCGACCCGTACCCAGAGCGTTTCCGGCAGTCTCGCCGCGATGCCTGCCGCCACCGCGCGACTGACGTCCTCGGCGAGCTGCGGTCGGCGGTGCACCCGCTCCACCATCTCGTGCTCGTCGGGCCGTTTGAGCAGGCTTTCCCGCGTGTGTGCGGCCCGCCGTACGGCGTCGAGCAGGTCAGCCGTGCCGGGAAGTTCGGTCACGCTGCCACTGACCTCCACCCGTACCGTCCCCGGTTGCATATGGGTGAAGGTCACGAGTTCGTCGGGAGTATCGCCGTCGTGCCCCGGCCCGGTGCGCAGGCGTGAGTAGGCGAGCGTGCCGGGGCAGGCGGTTGCGATGCCGGTCGCGAAGGCGATGCTGCCGCGGGGTGACCCGTTATCCGCGACAGCCACGGTGGCTGTTTCCACGAAGTGGAGCGACGACTGGCGTCGCGTGGCCGGTGCCGTCGTCGTGACCGCCCGGTTGGTGGACACCCAGCAGTGGGCCGCCACCGCGGGCTGGCCCGCCATCGCCCGTTCGGCCAGCCACAATGCCACCGCGGGCAGGCCGCCGAGACGCCGCCCCTCCAGGTCCAGGAGGATCTCCTGCAGGCGTGACGTGTGTGCGCCACGCGCGTTGGCTGGCAGCCCCACCGCCAACCGGGCCGTCATGTCATGGTGGTCTCGGTCGCCTCCGAGCCCGTCCGTTACTCGGCATCGGAAGTCTGCGTGATCGATCCCCGCCCACACCAACGGGGTGGTGACCCGGGGCGCCATCGCGGAGATGTCCGTCCGCGGGTCCGTCGATAACGGATCGACAGTAAGGTCGAGGCACCGGGCGCGGTCGGTGACGACGCTCGCGTACAGCGCGCAGCCCAGGCCCGGTACGGCCGCGATACGGGCCGCCCACTCGGCGAGTGCGGACAGGCCGTACTGCCGCATCAGCCGGCGTACCCAATCGGCGGAGGAGACCTTCCGTACGTTGATCACGATGTCCGCGTCCGCGGCCACGCTGCACACCAGCCTGATCCACACCGCGCACAGCACAACCCGCCACTGCGGGTGGCCCTGCGCCCAGACAGTACTCGCGACGGCCATGCCCAGCACCCGGTCGATCGCGGCCCGGCCCGCGTCCCCGGGCGGCTCCAGAGCCGGCACGCCGGCCTCACGTGCCAGCTCAGCGACCGGGCGGTCCGTGACCTGCCGCACCCTTTCCACCGCGTCCGCGACCACGCCTTCCCAACCCGAGGCTGCGATGTCGAGCACAGCGCCCAACCCATGCTCCCTGATCATCGCGGGGACGTACGACTGGCCCATTTGTCCTCCCTGACCGTGCATGCCACACCGGACACGGCGCGGGGTCCCACCGCTCGGAGACCCACCTCCTAGCCAACTCAGCCGGGTGGGCGGCAGCCTGGTCGTCACCCGGACGGCGTCAGGGCATCTTCCGGGTGGCACCTGGTCACGCGTGGGGAGCGCCGCCCGCAGAGCGGTGACGGGCGCTTCCTCTCGCCCGCCGGGAGTCCGCCAGCGCATTCACGAAGTTCTACGGGAACGGCTTGTCAACAAGGACGGGGACGAGGGCGACGGAACGGGTGGCATCCGACCGCTGCGTCTTGGCGCTGTGGTGTCCGAGGTCTGGCAGCCTGCTACGGGTCGTCCACGTGGCCTGGTGCGGCGGCGTTTGCGACGATGCCGCGTGCGAGCCGGTCGCGAAGGCGGGGATGGCGGAACTGGTAGACCGCCCCTGCCTGCCGGAGCGCACCCCGGTCGGCCGCGTCGCGAAGGAAGGTCATCGTCCGCCACGGTAGTCGACCCCGAAGC
>Ga0075420_100000548_pt1 | contig 30246 bp, 26 predicted proteins | sample SoiMetdeltSBSDD4_FD_75296 | JGI IMG/M metagenome (GOLD analysis project Ga0075420, IMG submission 75296) | Bulk soil microbial communities from a Populus tree surrounding site in Tennessee, USA - Soil MetaG P. deltoides SBSDD4 | ecosystem: Environmental > Terrestrial > Soil > Tree plantation...
GCCGCTGCTGTACCTTGCTGCTGTACAAGGTCAAGAAAGGCCATCACCGGCTCTGGGTGATGGCCTTTGACCTGCTGTCGGGACGGCGGGATTTGAACCCACGACCCCTTGACCCCCAGTCAAGTGCGCTACCAAGCTGCGCCACGTCCCGGCGCCACCAACCATCGGCGGCCGGTACAGCGTAGCGCAGCCATCGCCACCACCGCGCCGACCCCCACCGGAACCCAGGACCGCAAGAGAGCTATCGCGCAGCTTGCTGGCGCTTGCGGGTCCGGACGGACACGGCCACCGGGCTGCCCGGGAAGCCGTACTCCTCCCGCAGCTTGCGCTCGACGAAGCGCACGTAGCCGGCGTCGAGCGGGCCGGTTGTAAACAGCACGAACCGCGGCGGGCGGGTGCCGGCCTGGGTGGCGAAGAGCACCCGCGGGGCCCGCCCGCCGCGCACCGGGTGGGGTGTGGCCTGCACCAGGGCGGTGAGCCACTGGTTGAGCTGGCCGGTGGGGATGCGCTTCTCCCAGCTCTCCAGGGCGGTACGCAGCGCCGGAGCTAACCGGTCCACGGCGCGGCCGGTCTTCGCCGAGACGTTCACCCGGATCGCCCACGGCACCCGGCGCAGCTCCCGCTCAACCTCCCGCTCCAGGTAGTAGCGGCGATCCGCGTCGACCAGGTCCCACTTGTTGAAGGCCAGCACCATGGCCCGGCCGGCGTCGGCCACCATGGTGAGGATCCGCTGGTCCTGCTCGCTGATCGGCTCGCTGGCGTCCAGAAGCACGACCGCCACCTCGGCGGCCTCGATCGCCGCGGCGGTACGCAGGCTCGCGTAGTACTCCGTCCCACTCGCCTGCCCCACCCGCTTGCGCAGGCCCGCGGTGTCCACGAAGAGCCAGGTCTGGCCACCGACCTCCACCAGGCTGTCGACCGGGTCGACGGTGGTCCCCGCGACCGGGTCGACCACCGCCCGCTCCTCGCGGGCGAGCCGGTTGAGCAGGCTGGACTTGCCGACGTTCGGCCGCCCCACCAGCGCGACCCGGCGCGGGCCGCGCGGGCGGGTCTCCGCCTCCAGGGGCAGCTCCGGCAGCGCGTCGAGCACCGCGTCCAGCAGGTCCCCCGAGCCACGCCCGTGCAGGGCCGAGACCGGGTACGGCTGCCCGAGCCCGAGCGACCACAGCCCCGCCGACTCCGCCTCAACGGCCGCGTTGTCGACCTTGTTGGCCACCAGGAGCACCGGCTTTGCGCTGCGGCGCAGCATGCGTACGGCGGCCTCGTCCGCGTCGGTGGAGCCGACCGTGGCATCGACCACGAACAGCACCACGTCCGCCATGGCCACCGCCGCCTCGGCCTGCGCCGCGATCGCCGCTGCCCGGTCCTTCGCGTCGGGCTGCCAGCCGCCGGTGTCGACGATGGTGAAGCGCCGGCCCGACCACAGGGCGTCGTACGCCACCCGGTCCCGGGTCACTCCGGGCACGTCCTCGACAACCGCCTGGCGGCGGCCGATGATGCGGTTGACCAGCGTGGACTTGCCTACGTTCGGCCGGCCGACGACCGCGACGACAGGCACCGGGCCTTCATCAGGGCCAGTGGTGTCCTCGTCGTCCAGTGCCGACGACAGCTCTGGCAGCTCGACCCACATCTCGTCACGGCGCCCGCGGCCAGGCGCGCTCCTGGCGGTCACGCCGCTGCCCCTGGCGCGCTCACGCCCGGTCCGCCATCATGGCGGCCAGCCGGGCGACGACCTGGTCGATGCCGAGCGCGGTGGTGTCCAGCTCCACCGCGCCGGGCGCGCGCCGCAGCGGGTCCATGGCCCGGGTCGAGTCGAGACGGTCGCGACGCGCCAGGTCCTCAGCGGTGGCGGCGAGGTCAGCGTCCTGCTCCGCGCTGCGCCGGCGGGCCCGCTCCACGGGGGACGCGGTCAGGTAGACCTTCAGGTCCGCGTCGGGCGCCACCACCGCGCCGATGTCCCGCCCCTCGACCACGACCCGGCCCGCGCCGGCGATGATCTCCTGCTGGCGGGTCACGAGCAGCCGGCGTACCTCGGGCACGGCCGCCACAGCGGAGACCGCCTGGGTCACCTCCGGGCCACGGATCTCGGCCTCGACCGGCCGGTCATCGACCGAGATGGTAGGCGCCGTGGGGTCGGTGCCGACTGCCAGCGCGATCTCGGCGGCAACCTTCGCCACCGCATCGGCGTCGTGGGGGTCGACCCCAGCCTCGAGGACGGCCCAGGTCACCGCCCGGTACATGGCACCGGTGTCCAGGTAGCGCGCACCTAACCGGGTCGCTAGGCGCCGGGAGACAGTGGACTTCCCGGAGCCGGACGGCCCATCGACCGCCACCACCCAGCGCTGCGCCCCTGCGCGCGAAGCACCCACGCGCGAACCTCCCTGCGACCCGGCCACCCCCTTATTCTGCCCGGTCGCCCCGAGAGCCACCCGGCCGAGGTGGGGCACGCCGGCCCCGAGGCCGGCAGGGGGTACGCCGAAGCTCGGGCTTCGACGGTTCGCGTCGCGGAAGGGCGACCGCAGCCGGGAACGGGAATGCGGCCGCAGCCGGGGTGGAAAGGTCACCGTTGGCGGCGGACACCGGAGCGGGCGGCGGCCGCCCGCCCGCTGCCACTGGTGGCGTCTCCGCGAGACGCCGGCTGCCGCGCGGGGCGGGCCTGCGCCCCAGCCGCATGGTCCCGGGCTGGGCGGGCCTGCGCGCCGGCCGCATGGTCCCGGGCTGTGCTGACCGCACCCTCACCCACCACGGCGAACAGCGCGGCAACTTCCGGCCTGGTCAGCCGGCGGGTCCGGCCCGGCTTGAGCCCACCCAGCTTGACCGGGCCGATCGCGGTCCGCACCAGCCGGGACACCGGGTGTCCCACCTCGGCCAGCAGCCGCCGGACAATGTGCTTACGCCCTTCGTGCAGCACCACCTCAACGAGCGCCCGCCGACCGCTCGTCTCGACCACGCGGAACGCGTCCGCCGCGGCCGGCCCGTCCGCCAGCTCCACCCCGGCGAGCAGCCGCCGTCGGACCGCGGCCGGCACCGGACCGGGCACCTCCGCCAGGTAGGTCTTTGCCACGCCGTACGACGGATGCATCAGCCGGTGCGCGAGTGCCCCGTCGTTGGTGAGCAGCAGCAGCCCTTCGCTGTCCGCGTCCAGGCGGCCGACGTGGAACACCCGATGGGGCAGCTCGGCCACGTAGTCGGCGAGTGCGGTCCGGCCCCACTCGTCGTCCATCGTGGACACAACGCCAGCAGGCTTGTTCAGGGCAACGTACACCGCCGCGGCGTCGATGACCACGCGGGCACCGTCGACGTGGATGACCGCCTCCACCGGGTCGACCTTGTCCCCCAACGTAGCCACCCGGCCATCCACTGTGACCCGTCCGGCGGCGATCAGCTCCTCGCACGCCCGCCGGGAGCCGAGGCCCGCCGTTGCGAGCACCTTCTGCAGCCGCTCCGCGCGACCATCACCGGGGTGGGACATCGGTCAGCTCATCTACGTCGTCGGGCAGGAACGGCGCCAGTGACGGCAGGTCGGCCACGCTGTCCAGAGCCAGCTTCTCCAGGAAGAGGGTGGTGGTGCGGTAGAGGTATGCCCCACTGTCAGGCTCTGCCCCGCACTCCTCGATGAGCCCGCGGGAGACCAGCGTACGCACGACCGCGTCGCAGTTGACCCCGCGGATCGCCGAGATCCGTGACCGGGTCACCGGCTGCTTGTAGGCGACCACGGCGAGGGTCTCCAGCGCAGCCTGGGTCAGCCGGACCTGCTGCCCGTCGAGCACGAACCGCTCCACATAGGACGAGTACTCACCGCGGGTGTAGAGCCGCCAGCCACCAGCCGCCCGGCGCAGCTCGAACCCACGCCGCGCGGTCGCATACTCCGCCGCCAGCTCGCCCAGCATCCGCGCCAGCAGCTCCGCCGGCTGCCCGAGGGCCTGGGCCAGCACCGCCTCGCTCACCGGCTCGTCCACCACGAGCAGGATCGCCTCCAAGGCACCGCGTAGCTCCACCGGGTCCATCGCCGAGTCCGGCTCGCCCGAGGGCTCGACCAGCGGCGCAGGGGACTCGGCCGCAGACTCAGCAGAGGGCCCAGCCAGCGACGCGGGCACGGGCTCGGCCAGTGACCCAGCCGGCGGCGCGGATCCGGGCTCCACCAGGGGTGCGGGCGCGGACTCAGCCAGCGGCTCATCCGAGGGCTCTGCCGTCGGCTCGGGCGCGAGCTCGCCTGGTGGCTTAGCCCGGGGCTCACCCGGAGAGGTGGTCACCGCCTCGTCCCGGCCTTCAAGACCAGGGCGTTCTGTATCTGTCGAAGTGCCCGTCTCAGCTATCTTGATCAAATCAGTTTCAGGGAAACTGGGGCTATCAACCGGTTCCGTAGGCCCATTTTCACTGAAATTGATTTGATCATGAAGATCGGGACTGGAGGCGAGGGCGGAGGCGGCTGGCTCGTCGCCATTATCGACAGTGGGCGCGGGCGCGGCTGGGTCCGGCGCGGGCGCTTCGGCCTGTGCCGGCGCATCGGCGCGCTGCCAGGGCGGCACCCAGGCGGCCGCCTGGTCCGCCAGGGAGCGGCTGCGCTCGTCACCGGTCACCGGTGCTCCTCTCCGCCGAACGCGGTCGGCCGGGCAGGGGTCGGGGTGGGGGTGGGGTGCAGCGGGCTGGCCATCGCGGTGCCGCCACCGCGGCCGGCATCAGGACCGCGGCCGGCATCAGGACCGCGACCGGCATCAGGACCGCGACCGGCATCAGGACCGCGACCGGCATCAGGACTGTCCTCTCGGGACGTCTCCAACGGCGGGACTGCGTGCAGGCGCGGGCCGTCGGGCGGAGGCGAGCCGGGCGCGGGCGGGCCAGGCGCTGACGGCTCGTCGTACTCGTCGAAGTCGAGCTGGGGCACCGCGTCGTCGGCGCCGGTCCAGCGGACGCTGAGCTCCCCCAAGGCCTGGACCTGCTCGAAGGCGACCAGGCCCTCCCGGTAGAGCTCCAGCAGCGCCAGGAACCGGGCGACGACCTCCAGCGTGCTCCGGCAGTCCGCGCACAGGACACGAAACGTCGCGGTGCGCATCCGGACCAGCTTGTCCCGCAGGATGACGGCGTGCTCGCGGACGCTGACCCGTACCTGGTGCACATGCTCGATCGAGACCACAGGCGTGGGCTTGGGCGTCATCGCCTTCACCGCGAGCTGCGCCAGCCGCTCCGGCCCCACGCCGAGCACCAGGTCGGGCAGGGCCTCGGCGTAGCGCGGCTCCAGCGCCACGGCCCGCGGGTAGCTGCGCGACGCGGCGCGCTCCAGCCCGGACAGGTGCGCCGCGGCCTCCTTGAACGCCTTGTACTGCAACAGCCTGGCGAACAGCAGGTCCCGCGCCTCCAGCAGGGCCAGGTCCTCCTCGTCCTCGACCGCCGCGGCGGGTAGCAGCCGGGCCGCCTTGAGGTCGAGCAGGGTGGCGGCGATGACCAGGAACTCGCTCGCCTCGTCCAGGTCCCACTCGTCGCCCATGGCCCGGATGTAGGCGATGAACTCGTCGGTCACCCGGTGCAGCGCCACCTCGGTGACGTCCAGCTTGTGCTTGCTGATCAGCTGGAGCAGCAGGTCGAACGGGCCGGTGAAGTTGACCAGCCGTACGGTGAAGCCCGTGCTCACCGCGCCAGCATCAGCCTCGGCGCCGGCGGGCGGCGAGGGCTGCGTGGAGGGGTCCACGGGCGGCGCGGTCACCACCAGACGGTAACCTACGCCCTGCTGGGACCTTGCTGCCGTGGGCGCGCCCGCTCAGGGGCAACCGGCGGGCTGCCCGGGCCGACCGTTGCCCGAGCCGACCGGCGGTCAGGCGCCGTGAGTGGACCAGAGACCGCCCCCGCGCTAGCGGTCAGGCCCAGCCAGCAGTCGGAGGACGCCCGCGGTCAGTGGTCAGGCGCCACCTGCGAGCCGCTCGGTCTGGGCGGCGATGACCTCTCGGGCGAGCTGGCGGTAGTTACGCGCGCCGGAGGAGGCCGGGTCGAGCGAGGTGATCGGCGTGCCGGCCACCGTGGACTCGGGGAACTTCACCGTCTTGGTGATGACGGTCTGGTAGACCTTGTCGCCGAACGCCTCCACCACCCGTTGCAGCACCTGCCGGCAGTGCGTGGTGCGGCTGTCGTACATGGTGGCGAGGATGCCCTCGAGCTCCAGGTCGAAGTTGAGCCGCTCGCGGACCTTGTCGATCGTGTCCAGCAGCAGCGCCACCCCGCGCAGGCTGAAGAACTCACACTCCAGCGGGATCAGCACGCCGTGCGACACGGTCAGCGCGTTGATCGCGAGCAGACCCAGCGACGGCTGGCAGTCGATGAGGATGAAGTCGTACTCGCGGAGCACCGGGCGCAGCACGCGGGCCAGCGCCATCTCCCGGGCGACCTCGGTGACCAGCTGGATCTCTGCCGCGGCCAGGTCGATGTTGGCCGGGAGCAGGTGCAGGCCGGCGACATCCGTCTTGATCAGGATGTCGTCGATGCTTACGTCGTCCTGCATGAGCAGGTTGTAGACGGACACGTCGAGGTTGTGCGGGTTGACCCCGAGACCGACCGAGAGCGCGCCCTGCGGGTCGCAGTCGACGAGCAGCACCTTGCGCCCGTACTCGGCGAGCGCGGCACCGAGGTTGATCGTTGTGGTGGTCTTGCCGACGCCGCCCTTCTGGTTGGCCATGGCGATGATGCGCGCCGGACCGTGCCGGTCGGTGGGCATCGGGTCCGGGATCGGGCGACGCATCGTATACGCCGCCGGGTCGGCCGGACCCAGCTCCGCGCCGAAGGCGAGCGCGGACTGCTGCTCCGCACGCAGCGTCGAGGTCCACGCCTCGGCCTGGTCGCTGATGCCTGCCATCTCCTGACCGCCCTCGGAGCTCATGCTGTTGCCCGACTGTACGCCAACGAACGGGCCGGATCGGGGACAACGCTCGGCGTGTCGGGCCAGCACCGCCCCGCAGCCGAGGACCAGCACGGGTCCGTGGCCGGGCTCCGCGCGACGGCGCGGGCGTAGGTCCTTCCTCGCGACCGGCACGGTCCTCTCGTAACCGGGCGACCTTGAGGAGGGACCTACGCCGTAGCCGTCAGCTACTCCTCCGGCCCCATCAGGATGGCCTCATCAGATGGCCTCATCCGGCTGGCACCAGGACGATCGCGTCGCCGTTCTGGCGCTCGACGGGGCGGCCCTGGGCGTCGAGGTCGGACGGGGAGCTGACCAGCTGCCCGTTGACCACTGTGGCCGACGACCCGCCGCCGTCCAGGTTGACCGCTTCCACCGCACCCAGCGCCTTCATGACCTGGGCGTACGCCATGATCGAAAGACCTTGGCTGTAGCTGTCCTGCCGCCCGTCCACCTGCACGAACAGCAGCCGGCCCGAGGCGTCGACGCCGACACCGCTGCGCGGGTTGTCCCGGATGAACCAGGCGTAGCCGAAGGACGCGCCGAGCGCAGAGGCCGGCAGTCCCAGCGTCGGGTCCTCGTGCACCAGGCCGTCGGCGACCGGGTTGACGGCGAGCTGGCCGTTGCTGACCAGCCGCGGCCCGCCGTTGACGACGGAGTCGGTCGGCCCGAAGGTCACCTGCTGCCCGGCGTCGTCGGTGACCGTCAGGTCCAGGTGCATCGGGCCGCCGACCGTGGCGTGCGTGGACAGCCAGGCCGCGTCGGCCCCGGTCGCCTGCACGAGGCGGTAGCCGGTGGGGATGGCCGCACCGGTGCGCGGGCGGACGGCGGTCACCGTGCCGTCCGGGTCCACCAGCGCCTCGGCGCCAGGACCGGCGGCGGGGGCGGTGCCGTACTCCGGGGTCAGCACGACCAGCTCGTCAGGGTCGGTGCAGGTGAAGTCGTGCACCGGCCGCTGCGTGGGCGCGTCGCCGCCGGTCCCGCCGCAGTTGCGCACCACGCCGGGCACCCGGTTCAGCGCGTCGACCAGGTGTGTCGCCGGCCCGAACCGGACCGTGTACCGGCTTGACAGCGCCGTGAACCGCGTCTTGCGGCCGTCGTTGCCGAGCACCAGGGCGTACCGGCCGTTCGTGGCGGCGGTGAGCACCTCGCCGTCCACCACGGACAGGCCCGCGGGCACGCCCGGCGTCCCGTCCGCCGGGTTGATGGTGAAGAAGCCGCCGTTCATCGCGTACAGGGCGCCGGCCTTGCGGGCCATGGCGGTGGTGGTCTCCCGGCCGGAGACCCAGTCGCCGACGGTCGCCCTGATCCGGCCGGCGAACCTCTTCGGGTCGACGCTCAGCACCCGGACCACCCATGGTCCGGTGTTGTCCGGCCGCCCGTCCTGTCCGGTGTAGACGGTGAACGCCCGGAACCCGGCAGCGGTGAGCGCGACCAGCAGCGGGTCGGTGGCGGCGGGCTTGGCGGCGTAGCGGCCGACGCGCAGCGTGTATCCGATCAGGCCGCCTGCGTACCCCTCGAAGCTGGGGGCGTAGTCGACCGGCTCGACCCGTGGCTGCCAGCCCCGGTTGGCCATCTCCTGCGCCACCGACGGCGCCGCAAGCATCTGCTGCGCGACGGCGTTGGCCTTGTCGAGCGTGCCGACTGCGCCCTGGTCGGCGGTCGGGTCGGGGTCCGGCTTGACCGGGCCGACCGGGATGTTGACGCCGATCGTCCAGTACTCGCGGGCGGTGTCGTTGTAGCCGCGGGTGATGGTGGTGAGGGTGACGCCGGGGGCGAGCTGCTGCTCCACCCGGGTCTCGGTGAGGGTGGCCGGCCCGAGCGGCAGCGGGCCCGGGGGCAGGGACTGCGGCGGGGGGCCTGCCGCGGCGCCGGTGGAGACCGGAGCCAGCGGCAGTGTGGCAGCGAGGGCGAGGGTGACCGCCAGCCAGCTGCGGGACAGTCGCATGCGGACAAACCTTTCGTCAGGAGGTGCGCATACCTGGATATCCACGCTATGCCGTTCGTACCTCACCCGAGTAGTACGACCGGCGTGTCGCCCGCGCGCGGCGCGGGAAGCTTCAGCGCAGGGGCTCGGCGCGGGAAGCTCGGCGCAGGGGCTCGGCGCAGGGCGCTACGCAGGCGGAACGGAGGCGGCGCGCTAGCCGCGGGCCCGGGGGTGCGCCAGCGCGTAGACCTCGCGCAGGTGCTCGACGGTGACCTGGGTGTAGATCTGGGTGGTCGTCACCGAGGCGTGCCCGAGCAGCTCCTGCACCACCCGCACGTCCGCGCCGCCGTCGAGCAGGTGCGTGGCGTAGGAGTGGCGCAGGGTGTGTGGGGACACCGCGCGGGGCCCGTCGACCGGCAGGCCGGCGCGCTGGGCGGCACGGCGCAGGATGATCCAGGCGCTCTGCCGGGACAGCGGTCCACCTCGGCTGTTCAGGAACACCGCAGGGCTGCCGCGGCCGGCACTGGCCAGCGCCGGCCGGGCCCGTACCAGGTAGGCCTCCAGCGCCTGGCGGGCGTAGCTGCCGACCGGCACCACCCTGGTGCGGCCACCCTTGCCGTGCAGGACCACGGCGCCCTCAGCCAGGCCCAGGTCGTCGACTGCCGCCCCGACCGCCTCGGAGATGCGCGCGCCGGTGCCGTAGAGGAACTCCAGCAGCGCCCGGTCCCGTAGCCCGAGCGGCTCGTCCTGGCGCTCCACACTGGACAGCAGCCGGTCCACGTCGGACACGTCGAGCGCCTTCGGCAGCCGGCGGGGCGGGACCGATGGGCGTACCTCGCGGGTGGGGTCGTCGGCGGACAGCCCCTCGCGGAGGGCGAAGCGGTGCAGCCCGCGTACGGCGCTCGCGGCCCGGGCGGCGGAGGCGGCGGACAGCGGCGGGTGCTCGCCGTCGCCCTCGCGCAGCCGGGCCACGTGGTCGGCGACCTGCTGCGCGGTCGCCGCCCGTAGGTCGGCCACGCCCGCCGAGGCCAGGAACCCGGCGTACCGGTCCAGGTCGCGACGGTACGCCTGAAGCGTGTTGCCGGCCAGTCCACGCTCGACGGTCAGGTGGTCGAGGTAGGCACGTATCGCCCGCTCGACCGGCACCGGTCGAGCCGGGCCCGGCGCGGTCGCCGCCGCTGCGGTCACCGGCGGGTCGGTCGCCGCCGTCTCGGTCAGGCCAGCACCTCGTCGATCTTCACGCTGGACATGGCGTGCGCCTCGGCCACCGGGGCGTTGGTCACCTGCCCGTCGTAGGTGTTCAGGCCCAGCGCGAGGGCCCGGTCCCGGCGCAGGGCGTCCCGCCAGCCGTGGTTGGCCAGCTCCACGGCGTACGGCAGGGTGACGTTGGTCAGCGCGTACGTGCTGGTGTGCGGGACCGCGCCGGGCATGTTGGCCACGCAGTAGAAGACGCTCTCGTGCACGGTGTAGACCGGGTCGGCGTGGGTGGTGGGGTGCGACGCCTCAAAGCAGCCGCCCTGGTCGATGGAGATGTCAACCAGCACGCTGCCCGGCTTCATCCGGGCCACCAGGTCGTTGGGGATCAGCATCGGGGCCTTGGCGCCGGGCACCAGGACCGCGCCGATCACCAGGTCGGCGTCGAGCACCGCCCGCTCCACCTCGTACGCGTTGGACGCGACCGTCTGCAGGTGCCCCTGGTAGATCGCGTCGGCCTGGCGCAGCTTGTTGATGTTCTTGTCCAGCAGCAGGACCTCGGCCTGCATACCGAGGGCGATCGCGGCGGCGTTCATGCCGGACACGCCGGCGCCGATGACGACCACCTTCGCCGCGTAGACGCCGGAGACGCCGCCCATCAGCACGCCGCGCCCGCCGCCGGGGCGCATCAGGTGGTACGCCCCGACCTGCGGCGCGAGCCGGCCGGCGACCTCGGACATCGGGGCGAGCAGGGGAAGCGACCCGTCGGCCAGCTCGACGGTCTCGTACGCGATGCCGGTCACCCGCCGCTCGACCAGCGCGTCCGTGCACTCCCGGGAGGCGGCCAGGTGCAGGTAGGTGAAGAGCACCTGACCGGCGCGCATCCGGTGGTACTCCTCGGCGATCGGCTCCTTCACCTTGAGCACCAGGTCGGCGTCGGCCCACACCTCGTCGGCGGTGGGGCGGATAGCGGCGCCGGCGGCGGCGAACTCGTCGTCCGAGATCGACGACCCGAGGCCCGCTCCGGACTCGACCAGCACCTGGTGGCCGTGGCGGACCAGCTCGTTGACGCCTGCCGGCGTGATCGCGACGCGGTACTCGTGGTTCTTGACCTCGCGCGGAATTCCGACCTTCATGTGTACGACCCCTCTTTCCGGCCGAACGCGGCCCCGTTGCCGGTCGGTGAGCGCTGCCCCGCCCGCCGCAGTCTAGGCCTGGATCCACAGTGAACAGGGGACCACCGCCGGGCCTCCGGTCCGGGGTAGCGGCCTCCAGCTGCGATGCGGCCCGTCCCGCGGCAGCCGGCAGCGGGCGACGTCCCGTAACACTGTGTACATAATGCCGTTACCGGAAGCCCTGCGCTCGCCACGCCACCGAAGGGCAGTGTGAGCCGGGTGCCTGGGCCGGGCCTTCGGGTGCTGGACTACGTGCTGTACTTCGGCACCACGGTCGGCGAACCGGACTGGGCATGACGGGCCGGACTGGGCCGCGGCGGGCCGACTGAGCCGCCTCAGCCGGGTGATGGGCTGTCGACCGGGCGGAGACCGCGCCAGCCGGCGTCCCGGACCCGGGCGGCGGCGAGCACGCCCACCAGGCACGCGGCATTGGTTATCGCCCCGGACAGCCCCATCGCCACCGCCTCGTCCAGCGGCACCCGCGCAACGACGAGGTGCGCCTCCTCGTGGGTGCGGGTGTAGCGGTCGCGTTCGGGCACCGGGCGCAGCTCACGGGCGAGGTAGAGCCGGATCAGCTCGTCCGAGCACCCGGGTGAGGTGTGCACGTCGGCGAGGAGGTCGTACCGGCCGGCGACGAGGTCGGCCTCCTCCGCCAGCTCCCGCGCAGCCGTCTCGACCGGCGGCTCGCCGACTACGTCGACCAGGCCGGCCGGCAGCTCCCACAGCTCGCGGCGCAGCGCGTGGCGGTACTGGCGGACCAGGACGACCCGCTCCTGCTCGTCCACTGCCACCACGCCGACGGCCCCTGGATGCACCAGGTAGTCGCGCTGGGCGGTGACCCCGTCCGGCATGGTGACCTGGTCGGTGACCACCCGGAACACGGCTCCGGTGAACGGCTCGACCCGGTCCCGCACCCGGTACCCGTCGGTCACGATGACACCGGCGCCCGGTGCTCGGCCGGTTCCTGCCCGGCCGGCCCGCCCTGGCTCGCAGAGCCGCCACCGAGCACGCCGCCCACCCGGCCGTTGCCTCCACCGGCGCCACCCAGGGCGCCCGGACCACCAGGCTCGGGCAGCTCCACCGGCAGCCGCCCGGCCGCGTTGTACGCCAGCGCCGCGCCGACCAGCCCGACGAAGAGCGGGTGCGGGCGGGTAGGCCGGCTCTTGAGCTCCGGATGCGCCTGCGTGGCGACGAAGAACGGGTGCAGCTGCCGGTCCAGCTCGACGAACTCCACCAGCCGGCCGTCCGGGGACGTCCCGCTGATGCGCAGGCCCGCCTCTGTCAGGGCGTCGCGGTAGGCGTTGTTCACCTCGTACCGGTGCCGGTGCCGCTCGGTCACCTCGGTGCGCCCGTACGCCTGCGCCGCCAGCGACCCGGCCGCGAGCGTCGCCGGATAGGACCCGAGCCGCATCGTGCCGCCCAGGTCTCCCCTGCCGGCCACGATGTCCTGCTGGTCGGCCATCGTGTCGATGACGGGGTGAAGGGCCTGCGGGTCGAACTCGGTGGAGTTGGCCCCGTCCAGCCCCGCCAGGTGCCGGGCCACCTCGATGGTCATGCACTGCAGGCCGAGGCACAGGCCGAGGATGGGGATCCCGTTCGCCCGGGCGTACCGGGCCGCTCCGATCTTGCCCTCGATGCCGCGCACCCCGAAGCCGCCCGGGATCACCACACCGTCCACACCGGACAGCGCGGCCGCCGCACCGGTCCCGGTGAGGCACTCGTCGCTGGGCACCCAGCGCAGCTCCACCCTGGTCCGGTGGGCGAAGCCGGCAGCCCGAACCGCCTCGGTCACGGACAGGTACGCGTCCGGCAGGTCGACGTACTTACCGACCATCGCCACGGTGACGCTCTGCGGCGAGTGGTGCACCCGGTCGAGCAGGTCGTCCCAGCGGCTCCAGTCCACGTCCCGGAAGGACAGGTTCAACCGGCGTACGACGTACGCGTCGAGCCCTTCGCGGTGCAGCACCTTGGGGATGTCGTAGATGCTCGGCGCGTCCGGGGCGGCGACCACGGCCTCGCGGTCCACGTCGCAGTAGAGCGACAGCTTGTGGGTCAGCTTGTCCGGGACCGGCCGGTCGGACCGGCACACCAGCGCGTCGGGCTGGATGCCGATGCTACGCAGCGCGGCGACCGAGTGCTGGGTCGGCTTGGTCTTCAGCTCGCCGGACGGGGCCAGGTAGGGCACCAGCGACACGTGCAGGTAGAAGCAGTTGTCGCGGCCGATGTCGTGGCGCACCTGGCGGATCGCCTCCAGGAACGGCAGCGACTCGATGTCGCCCACCGTGCCGCCCACCTCGGTGATCACCACGTCCGGCGTACGGCCGTCCGCGTCCGGCTCGCCCATCGCCCGGATCCGGGCCTTGATCTCGTTGGTCACGTGCGGGATGACCTGGACCGTGTCGCCGAGGTACTCCCCCCGCCGCTCCTTGGCGATGACCGCCGAGTAGATCTGCCCGGTGGTCACGTTGGCCTTGCCCGCCAGCGCCCGGTCCAGGAACCGCTCGTAGTGACCGATGTCCAGGTCGGTCTCTGCCCCGTCCTCGGTGACGAACACCTCGCCATGCTGGAACGGGTTCATGGTCCCCGGGTCGACGTTCAGGTACGGGTCGAGCTTCTGCATGACAACGCGCAGCCCGCGCGCGGTGAGCAGGTTGCCGAGGCTGGACGCGGTGAGCCCCTTGCCGAGGGAGGAGGCGACGCCTCCGGTGACGAAGATGTGCTTCGGCGTGCCGCCAGGCGTCCGCGATGCGGTCAAGATGGGCTCCCGTGGTTATCACTGCAGGGGGTGGCAGGACAGCGCAGCGTCACCGCAAAGAGATCATCCATAGCGAGATTGGCGCGACCCACGGGATTTCACGGTAACACCTCAGCCCCGCCGGGCGCCGGAGCACTCGCCGCGGGCGTACCCGCGGTTGGTTTGCCCACCGGAGCGACCGCCGGCTCCGCAGGTACGCGCCCGGCCGTGGCACTCGCCGCAGGATCTGGGGCTGGCGCGCCCAGACCTGGGGCGGGCGCGTCTGGAGCCGGGACGGGCACCACGCCGTGCCCAGCGGGCACCACAGTGCGGTCGTCCGCATGGTCGAGCACCCGCAGGGCGGCCAAGGCAGCCAGCGGTACCGCGGTGGCCGCCGCGGCCCCCGCGACGTTGAGGGCCGCGGCGTTGAACGGGCCGGCGACGAGGCTGGCCACGGCCAGCCCGGCGAAGGCCGCCCGCACCGACGGGTAGAGCCCGAACAGGCGCTTCAGCCCACCCCAGTGGCTCAGCAGCGCCAGCCACACGAACATCGCGGACCCCAGCGCCAGTACCGTCAGCGGGCTGGAGGCGAACGCCACCACGTTGGCCGCGCCGGCCCGGTTGACCAGCATCCCGCCGGTCCCCTCCCCCAGCTCGGTGAGGAACCGGCCCAGGGTTCCCCGTTCGTCGGCCGGCCGGCGCAGGTCCATCAGGGCGAACCCGGTGGTCACGGCCAGGCCGGCGAGGGTGGCCCAGACCAGGCGGCCGAGCGTGAGCCAGCCTCCGGTGGCCATCGCCGCCGCGATGCACACCCCGGCGGTGAGCGCGATCGCCCCGCCGGCGTCGGCGCCCAGGTAGGGGCTGCCGGCGAGCACGACCCCGACGCCGCCGACAACCGCCACCAGCGGGGTACGCCACCGGCGTACCAGCCGCTGGGCCAGGCAGCCGGCGGTGAGCAGCAGGCCGGCGACGAAGACGCCGAGCGCCACGGTGCCGAGGCCGGCGTAGCGGCCACCCTCGAGGGTCGAGTAGCCGGCGACGCCGTTGAGCTGGAGGGTGGCGCCGGTGAGCACGTCGACGGCGACGACCGTACCCGCGACCGCCGCGACCGCGGCCAGCGGGCCGAGGGTGAGCCGCCGCCACGGGCCGGCCGTGACCGCCGTGGTCAGCACCACCAGGATGCCGGCGGTCACTGCGGCGAAGACCGGTCCGGGCGCGCCAGAGCGCCACCACGGCACCGCGTCCGCGACCAGCGCCGCCGGTATGGCCAGCCCCGCCGCCACGAGCAGCACCTCGGCGGCGCGGGACAGCGACCGGGGCACCGGGGCCCGGGCGGCCGGACCGGTGTGGCGGCGGGCCCGCCGCAGCAGCGGTACAGCGCCGAGGAAGAGCAGCAGCTGGACCACTGCCAGCGCGGTGAAGAACCCGGCGGTGACGCGGCGCTGGGCACCGGCCTCACGGTCGGCGTCGGCGAGCGCGGCCACCGCCGCCGGCAGGGCGGCGGGGCGGCCGGGTGCGCGGTCGGCGGGGCGGCCGGCGAACAGGTGCCGGGGGGCCGGCTCGCCCAGCGCCGCGAGCGCGGTCGGGGCGAGGTCGGCCAGCTGGAGGTAGCCCGGGCGGCCGGTGCTGGCCGAGCTGAGCCACCCGCCGGCCCAGCCGGGCCCGTCGGCGATGGCCACGTGCAGGCGCGAGGTGGTGTCGGTGTCGGAGAGCCCGGCGACGACCAGCAGCGACTCCGGCGGGCGGGCGGCGAGCAGCCGGGCCAGCACGGCGTCCACCTGGCGGGCCGCGTTCCGGCGCCGGGCCGGGTCGGCGCCGGCGACCGTACCGAGGTCGACGATGCTGAGCACGCACGCCGACAGCAGCGGCTGCGCCCGCTCCGGCAGGGCCGGGGCGTACCGGTCGACGCGCCCGTACGGGCGGGCGGCGGCCACCGCGGCGCCCGGGCCGACCGCCACCGAGCAGCGGACGGACTCGGCCAGCGCACCCGGCACCGCGCCCCACGGCAGCTTCTCCCGGTTGTGCACCACCACGGCCTGCTGGTCGGGCAGGGAGGCACCGGTGCCCGCGGGGTGGATGGCGACCCGGAGCGGTATGCACTCGCCTGCGGTCAGCCCGCCTGGGCGCTGGGCGAAGTTGCCGGCGCCCAGGGTCACCCAGCCGTCACCGGGGCAGGTCGGCCGGCGGGCTGACCGCACCGCGAGCGCCCCGACCGAGCCGCGCTCGGCGAGCGCCCACAGGGTCGGCGTGTCGTCCGGGTTCACGTCGTCCCAGCGCAGCCCGGGAGCACCGGCGACGACGACGTACTCCACCGTGCTGCGCGGGGTCGCCACGACCGGCCGGGCGAGCAGGCCGAGGATGCTCGCCGCCGCCACGGCCACCGCCACCAGGACCGGCGGGAACCGGTGGCGGATCACGGGGGACCCGCCTCCCCGGCCGGCCGGGCGTGCGCCACCAGCTCGGCGTAGACGTTGCGGACCTGGTCGACGGTGTCGCGCTCGGTCGGCCAGGTCCTGGCCCGGGCCGACCCGCGCTCCGCGTAGAGGCGGCGCAGCTGGGCATCGCCCAGCAGCTCGCGTACCGCCGCGTCCAGGGCGTCCACGTCGCCGGGCGGGACCAGCACCGCCGCGTCGCCGACCAGCTCCGGGATGCCGCCGACCCGGGTGGCGACCAGCGGTACGCCGGCGGCCAGCGCCTCCTGCGCGAACAGCTGGCGGGCCTCCCAGGCGCTGGTGACCACCGCGAGGTCGGCGGCGCCGAGCAGGTCCGCCACGTCGGTGCGGTGCCCGACCAGCAGCACCGGCGCCCGCTCCCGGGAGATCTGCGCGCTCAGCTCGATGTACGACGGCCCCCGCCCGGCGACCACGACCAGCGGCGCGGGGCTCAGCTGGCGCCACCGGGCAGCCGCCGTGACCAGGACATCGTACCGTTTCTGCGGGTGTAGCCGGCCCACCGAGAGCACCAGCGGAGCGCCTTGTGCCAGGCCCAGCTCGCGCCGGACCCGGGCGGCGCTGCGGCGGCGGGCCGGCAGGGCGGGCGCGGCCACCTCCGCCAGCCGGGCGTCCCGGGCGCCGCGCTCGCTCGCACGCTCGACCAGGTCGGTGGAGGCGCACAGGGTGACGTCGGCGGCCCGGGCGACGCAGCCCTCGATGGCCCGGTTCACCCGGCCGCGCAGCCCGTCGCCGACGACGGCGTTGTGCCAGGTGACCACCAGCGGGCGACGGCGGCGGGCGACCGCGGCGACGAAGCCGGCACGCAGCCCGTGCGCGTGTACCACGTCGGGCCCTGCCTCGGCGAACGAGCGGCGCAGGACGAGCATCGCCCGCGCGTCGCGCAGCCTTGGTCTGGCCGGGATCTCCACCGGTACGAAGCTCGCCCCGCGCCTGGTGAACCCGAACAGCTCCTCAGCGTGCGCCGGGCCGCACACGGTAACCCGCGCCCCCCCGGCCGCCAGCCCGCCGGCGAGGGACGCGACGTGCGCCCCGATGCCGCCGGTGCTCGAGCCGAGGACCAGGGCGACCCCGAGCCCGTCCGCCGCCGCGCTCTGCCCGCTACGCCCGTTCACGCGCCTCCTCCCGGGTCGGCTGCCGGCGGCGCAGCCGCGCCCGTACCCCGGCGAGCATGGGTGCCAGGTCACGCCGGTCGACCGCGTAGGCAACAGAGAGGAACACCGCGACGACGGCGACACCGGACAGCATGCCGGTTAGCAACGCGTCCCCGACAGCGGGGGTGCCGTGCCCCGGTGGTGTGCCGTGCCCCGGCCGGGCAGCCAGGCCGAAGGGCAGGGTCAGGCCGAGGGACACGGCGAGGCCGAGGGAGACGGCGAGGCCGGCCAGGGTCGCGGTGAGCCCGCCGGCCAGCCCGGCAAGCGCGGTCCGGCCGAGCCCGGCCAGCGCCCCCGGCCCGGCCCGGCGCGCCGTCACGACCAGCAACGCCGCGCCGAGCACGCTCATCCCAACGGCGTTGGCGCCGGCGAGCGCGACGGCCCGCTCGCCGGTGGGCAGGCCGGCGGCGAGCGCCACCGCGGCGAGCGCCACCGCGGCCCAGCCGAGCGCGGTGGCTCCGGCGGCGAGAGCGGTGTCGCCCCGGGCGTAGAGCGCCCGGCTCAGCACCGCGAACAGGCCGTAGCCGAGCAGGCCAGGGGCGAAGCCGGCGATCGCCGCGGCCAGCGCCCCGACGTCCGGAGCCCCCGCCGCCGGCATCACCGCGGCGAGCGCCGCCGCGCCGGGCCAGGCGAGCGCGGCCAGCGCCGCCACGCCCAGGAAGCACAGGAGTACGACGCCGCGTACGGCTCCGGCGAGGGTGTCCCGGTACCGGGTGGCCTCGCCGTTGGCCCCGGCCGCCGCCAGCACCGGGTAGGCCGCGGTGGCGACCGGCACGGCGAGCACCGCCCACGGCAGCAGGAAGATCGTCTGGGCCAGGTTGACCAGCACCACGGTCCCTGGCGCGCCGGCCAGCGCGAGCCGCAGGACGACGACGAGCGCGACCTGCTGGGCGGCGACCGTCACCGCGCCGGCCAGGGCCAGCCCGCCCACCGCCCGGCGCGCCGGCGCCGGGAACCGCAGGCTCGGCCGGATCCGCAGGGCGAGCCCGCGCAGCGGGACCACCAGGCACAGCGACAGCACGGCCACGCCGAGCGTGGTGCCGACCGACAGCACCAGCTCGCCCGTGCGGCCCAGCCCCGCCACGGCGGTGCCGCGCCCCTGCACCAGGGCGAACGTGACGTACGCCGTGACCACGGTGACGCTGGACAGCAGCGGCGCCAGGACCGGCCAGGCGAACCGGTGGTGCGCCTGGAGCACACCAGTGAGCACGATCCCCACCCCGTAGAGCGGCAGCTGCGGTGCGAACACCCGCAGCATCCGTACCCCGACCGCCAGCTCCTCCGGCGAGGAGGCCGGCGCCAGGGCCCGCATGACCGGCCCGGCGGCGACCGCGACCACCACCGCCGCCGCGACCAGCAGGGCCAGGGTCCAGGTCAGCAGGGCCGACGTGGTGTCGCTCACCGCCTGGCGGTCACCGCGCTCAACGGCGCCGGCCAGCAGGGGTACGACGAGGCTGGCCAGCGCCCCGCCGGCGACGATCTCGAAGATGATGTTGGGGACGGTGTTCGCGGCCAGGTAGATGTCGCCGAGGTCCGTGGCGCCGACCGCCCAGGCGAAGACCATCGTGCGGGTGAAGCCGGCCAGGCGGCTCGCCACCGTGAGGACCGCGATGAGCGCGGCCGCCCCTGCGACGCGCCGCACCGCTCACCCGCGGTCGGTGCGGCGCCCGAGGGCGTCCAGCTCGCGAAGGCCGGGCGTACGCCCGATGACCTGTGTGAAGCTGACCTTCTCGCTGGCGGCGGTGAGCGCCACGATGCCGGTGAGCAGGGCGGCCCGGCCCGCCGTACGGGTCCGGGCGGCCAGCGCCACGCCCAGCAGCGCGCCGAGCGCGTTCGCGCCGCAGTCGCCCAGCATGATCTTCTCGTCGAGGTCGTCGCCGAGCAGCGCGGCGGTCGCGCCCACCGGGCCGGCCACCAGCCCCCGGACCGGGCCTGCGGCGAGCGGCGCACCCAGCAGCAGACCCACCTTGGCCGCCCGGCCCGGCCGTAGGTCGAAGAGGTTGACCAGGTTGGCCAGTCCGGCGATGAGGCCGGCGCCGAGCAGCAGGTCGACCCCTACGCGGACCCGGCCTGGCGCCCCTGGGCGAGCCCGGCCTGGTACCCGTGCGCGGGCCCGGCCGGGGCGCCCTGCCCGGGTCGCCTCGTCGACGGCGAGCAGGGCGGAGGCCGCCAGCCCAGCCGCGCCCACTCCAGCGATCTTGACTAGGCCGCTGGTCAGCCGGCCGGCCCGCAGCGCGCTCAGATGCCCCCGGAAGCCCTTTGCGGCCCGCTGCTCCGGCCGGGAGCCGACCACGTCGTCGTAAAGCCCCACCGCCCCGGCGCCGAGGCCGGCCACGAGCGCGGCGGCCGCCGCCGGCGGGCTGCCGGCACCGGCCGCCGCAGTGGTGGCCGCCGCAGCGGCCAGCGCCGGCCCGCCGGCGAGGGAGACCGTACGGCCGCGGAAGTTGGTGCGCTCGAGCGCCGCCGCGATCCCGGGTCGGGACAGCTGGCCGGGCCCGGGCAGATGGCCGGACCAGGACTGGCTGCCTGGCCGGGTCGCCGCGGCGGGCCGGGGCCTCGTCGCGGGCCGGGACAGGTGCCCGGACCAGGACTGGCTGCCCGGCCGCGGCGCCGCTGCCGGCAGCGGCCCGCTGGCGGGCGGCGGCTGCGGGGGCCGTGACAGCGCCCGGAGCACGGCGCGGGCGGCGACCGCTCCCGCGGCGCCCAGCAGCGCCTGCCCCACCACAGCCCGCGCCTGGCCCGCCACAGCGCGCGTCCGGCCGGTGCCGGCCAGCGGCCGGCTCGTCCGGGCCGGAACGGTCAGTGCCCGGCTCGTCCGGGCCGGAACGGTCAGTGCCCGGCTCGTCCGGGCCCCCACCGAGCTCACTCCGGCCGCTTCGGCATGAGTGAGGAGGAGCCGGCCTCCGTGCCGTAGTGCCCGGCGCGTACGCCGTCCGGAGGGGCGGCCGGGCGGAGCTGCTCGACCAGGGCGAGCACCGCAACGACCCGGCCCTGCGGGGTCGCCACGTTGTCCACCGTCGAGATCGTCTTGTTCAGGGCCGGGTCCTCGCGGACCTCGGTGAGCGCGTTGCCCTCGCCCGCCACGCCGTTACCGGCCAGCACGACCGGACCCGCCTCGTCGAACTGGACGACCGCGGTCACCACCGCCGCGTTCTTCCGCGCGGACTCGCGGTCGACGTACGGCGGCCCGGTGACGACCACCACGGCGTCCGCGGCCACTGCGACCTTCGCCTGCTCGGCGAGGTACCCCGCCTGCTGGTACGCCGAGAGCACCCGGCGCCGGTCCTCGGCGGCCACCGCCTGGGCCCGGTCGAGCAGCACCGCGGCGAGCAGTGCGGCGGAGGTCTCCGCGCCGTCGCTGTTCCGGGGCACCGTCGTCACGCTCGCCGGCATCACCTGGTGGGCCAGGTCCAGCAGCAGCACGCTGTTGGCGGGGTCGGTGAACCGGTCCTTGAGCTGGACCCGCCCGGCGACCCGGGCACCGGCCGTGGCCAGCATCTGCACGACGCCCTCGCCGTACTTGCCGTCGGCGGACGGCATGTCCAGCACCAGCACGTCCCGCCCGGCCAGGGACCCGCCGAGCATGTACGGCGCCGCCTCGGCCGCGAAGTCCTCCTCGCGGGCCACGTCCTCCTGCAGCTGGCCCACCTGGTCGCGCAGCTGCTGGTTCTGCTTGGTCAGGCCGTTGACCCGGTCGTTGAGCGAGTCGGCCAGCGGGCCGTTCAGCGCCGCTGTGCCGACCACGAGCCCGATGGCCAGGGCGAGAAAGACCGCGGTCAGCGACACCACGTGGTACCGAAAGTTGATCACGAGAACAGTCCCCGGTCGGTTTCGACAGCTAGAACAGCTGCCCCAGCTGGAACATCAGGTTGTCCCACCATTCGGCGAGCACGGCAAGGTAGGCCTTGCCGACCGTGGACACCGCAACGGCCGACGCCATCGCGGCGATCGCCGACAGCACCAGCAGCAGCAGCGACGAGCCGCTGATGCTCTGCCGGTAGAGCCGGCTCACGCCCTTGGCGTCGACGAGCTTACCGCCGACCTTGAGGCGGGTGAGGAAGGTGGAGGCCATCCCGCCGCGCCCCTTGTCCAGGAACTCGACCAGGGTGGCGTGGGTGCCCACCGCCACGATGAGCGAGGCGCCCTTCTCGTCGGCGAGCAGCAGCGCCAGGTCCTCGCTGGTCGCGGCGGCCGGGAACAGCTCCGCCGGCACCCCCAGCTGCGCCACCCGGGCCAGGCCCGGCGCCCGGCCGTCCGGGTACGCGTGCACGACCACCTCAGCGCCGCAGCCGAGCACGTCGTCGGTGACCGAGTCCATGTCGCCGATGATCAGGTCGGGCGTATAGCCCGCCTCCACCAGGGCGTCCGCCCCGCCGTCCACGCCGATGAGCACCGGCTTGAACTCCCGGATGTACGGCCGCAGCACGTCCAGGTCGGCCTTGTAGTCGTACCCGCGCACCACGACCAGGCAGTGCCGGCCGGCGATCGGGGTGCGCACCTCCGGCACGCCCACGCCGTCGAGCAGCAGGTCCCGCTCCTGCTTGAGGTACTCCATGGTGTTCGCCGCAAAGGCCTCCAGCTGGACCGACAGCCCCTCGCGGGCGTCGGACATAGCCTTGGCGATCGTCTCCGCGTCGTGTCGCACCCCGTGGGCGACCGGCTCCGCCTCGCGGAAGACCGTGTTGCCCTCGATGCGGACCGGGTCGCCCTCGCGCAGCTGCTGGAAGAGACCCTCGCCGAGGTCGTCCAGGAGCGGGATGCCGGCCTGGATGAGCACCTCGGGGCCGAGGTTCGGGTAGCGGCCGGAGACCGACGGCTTGGCGTTGAGCACGGCGGCGACACCCACCGCGACCAGCGAGTCGGCGGCGACCCGGTCCAGGTCGACGTGGTCGATCACCGCGATGTCGCCCGGGCGCAGCCGCCCGACCAGACGTTTCGTCCGTCGGTCCAGCCGAGCGGTGCCGGTGACGATGCCCGGTTCGGCGGACCGGGTCCGGCGCAGGGTGGGTAGACGCATCGTGGCCCATCCTGGCATGTACCCGCACGGTTGGCCGAGCAACGTGCCATGTCGTGATTCAGCAGTGGGAGGCATCACCACCCAGCGTGACCGACCCATCGGGTGTACGTCAGCCTGGGGCCCCGGCGCAGAGCTTCTCCCGCTCAGCCACTGCGAGCAGCTCCTCAGCATGCGCGATGCCGAGGTCGGAGTCGGGCAGGCCGGCGAGCATCCGGGCCAGCTCCCGGGCCCGGTCAGTGTCCTCCACCACACGCACCCCGCTGGTCGTCACCGAGCCCCCGGTGTCCTTGGCCACCACGAGGTGCCGGTCGGCGAAGGCGGCCACCTGTGGCAGGTGGGTGACGACGAGAACCTGGTGGCTGCGCGCCAGGCGGGCCAGCCGCCGCCCGATCTCGACCGCGGCCCGGCCACCGACCCCGGCGTCCACCTCGTCGAAGACGAGCGTCGGCGGGCCACCGGCGCCGGCGAAGACCACCTCGATCGCGAGCATGACCCGGGACAGCTCACCGCCGGAGGCGCCCTTCTGCAGCGGCAGGGCCGGGGCGCCGGGGTGGGCCAGCAGGCGCAGCTCGACCTCGTCGGCACCGTCCGGGCCCACCCCGACCTCGACCCCGCCGATCGGCAGCGTCGGCTCGCCCTTGGCGCCCGGCCGCGCCGGCTCGCCCCTGCTACCCGGGCGCGCCGGCGGCTCGCCCTTGGCGCCCGGTCGGGGCAGCACCGCGACCTCGACCCGGGCGTGCGGCATGGCCAGGCCGACCAGCTCGCGGGTGACGTCGGCGGCGAAGCGGTCCGCCGCCTCGCGCCGGGACGCCGACAGCCGCCCGGCCAGCTCGGCCACGTCCCGGGCCAGCCGCTGCCGCTCCCGGTCCAGCTCCTCCAGCAGCTCGTCGGAGGTGTCCAGCTCGGCGAGGCGGGTCCGGGCCCGTTCGCCCCAGGCGACCACGCCGTCAACGTCCTCGGCGTACTTGCGGGTCAGCCCGCGCAGCGCGGCCCGGCGCTCGTACACCGCCTGGAGCCGGGCCGGGTCGGCGTCCAGCGCGTCCAGGTAGCCGCCGAGCTCGGCCGCCACGTCCCCGACGAGCGTGGCCACCTCGGCCAGCCGCTCGGCCAGGTCACCCAGCGCACGGTCCACAGTGGACTGCGCCTCCAGGGTACGCCGGGCGGTGCCGAGCAGCCCGCCCGCGTCCGGCGCATCGTCGCCCGCGTCCGCCCCGCCGGCCAGCGACAGGTACGCCAGCTGCGCCGCGGTGCGTAGCCCCTCGGCGTGCTCCAGCCGCTGCGCCTCCTCGCGCAGCAGCTCGTCCTCGCCGGGCTGCGGGTCCACCCGGGTGATCTCGTCCAGGCCGAGGCGCAGCAGGTCGGCCTCCTGGCTGCGCTCACGTGCGTTGCGCCGCCGGTCGGCGAGGTCCTCCTCGACCCGCCGCCACTGCTCGTACGCCTCCTTGTAGCGGGCCAGCAGCTTCTCGTGCTGCGGGCCGGCGAACCGGTCCAGCGAGGCGCGCTGCTCGGCCGGGCGCAGCAGGCGCAGCTGGTCGGACTGCCCGTGCACGGCGACGACCTGCTCGCCCAGGTCACCCAGGGTGGACACCGGCACCGTCCGGCCGCCCACGTGGGCCCGGGACCGCCCCTCCACCGTGACCGTACGGCTGAGCAGCAGGCTGCCGTCCGTGTCCGGCTCCGCGCCGGCGTCGGCCACCCGCGCCTGCACCGCCGAGGCGGTGCTGCCGGTCAGCCGCAGCCGCCCGTCGACCACCGCGCGCCCCGGGTCGGTACGCACCCGGGCGGCGTCCGCCCGCCCGCCGAAGAGCAGGCCGAGCCCGGTGACCACCATCGTCTTGCCGGCGCCGGTCTCCCCCGTGATGACGTTCATCCCCCGGGTCAACGGGAGCGTGGTGTCCTCGATGACGCCGAGCCCGGTGATGCGCAGCTCCTCCAGCACGGCTTCTGACATTAGCCGCGGGGCAGGACAGCCCGCCAAGCGCCACGCCCGCCGCGCCGGTGCGAAACGCCGAGGTCGCGGCGCAGACCGGGGCGCGGGACCCACCGGGCCATGCATCGGCATCGCCACACATCGATGTCGTCAGCACGGGCCGCCGGACCGACCGGGTCAGGCGCCGGTGTCGCGCCAGCCCGGACCGGGCACCGCGGCTACCGGGCCACGCCGTTGCCGCGCCACCCCGCCACCGGCAGCGCGAACTTCGCCACCAGCCGGTCGGTGAACGGCCGCGGGCGCAGCCGGACCACGCGCACCGGCAGCTCGCCCCGGCCGACCGTGACCCGGGAGCCGGGCGGCAGGTCGAACACCCGCCGCCCGTCGCAGCACAGCACCGCCAGCGCCGTGTACGGGTCGATGGTAACCACGATCGTCGATGTCGGCGCGGTCACCAGCGGGCGGCTGAACAGCGCGTGGGCGCTGATCGGCACGACCAGCAGCGCCTCCACCTCCGGCCACACCACCGGGCCGCCGGCCGAGAACGCGTACGCCGTCGAGCCGGTCGGGGTGGCGCAGACCAGCCCGTCGCAGCCGTACCGGCTCAGCGGCCGGCCGTCGACGTCGACGAGCAGCTCAAGCATGTGCTCCCGGGCGCCCTTCTCGACGCTGACCTCGTTGAGCGCCCAGGACCGCGCCACGACGGTGCCGTCGTACTCCGCGGTGACGTCGACGGTCAGCCGCTCGTCCACCGTGTACGCCCGGGCCACCACGTCGCGGACCGCCGCGTCCAGGTCGCTGATCTCCGCCTCGGCCAGGAAGCCGACCTTGCCGAGGTTGATGCCGAGCAGCGGCGCCTTCGCCGGCCGGGCCAGCTCGGCCGCGCGCAGCAGCGTGCCGTCGCCGCCCAGGGCGAACACGATCTCCGCGCCCTCGGCCGCGGCCGGGCCGGAGACCGGCCGTACGCCGGGCAGGTCGAGGTTGGCCGCCTCCTCGGCGACGACGCGCACCTCGAACCCGGCCTCGATCAGGTCCGTCGCCACCGTCCGCGCATGCTCGGTGTTACGCCGCCGCCCCGTGTGCGTGACGAGCAGCGCCGCCCGGCCCGTCACCTGTCCACCGCCGGTCACGAGGAGACCGTACCGGCTGGACCGGCCTCGACGGCGGCGTGGACCGCGACCGGGTCGGCCGCTGCCGCGCCACGGCGCAGCCACAGGAAGAGCTCGACGTTGCCGGACGGGCCGGGCAGCGGGCTGGGGACCACGGCGGCGAGGCCCAGGCCGAGGGCTGCCGCGGCGGCGGCGACGTCGAGCACGGCCGCGGCGCGCAGCGCCGGGTCGCGCACCACGCCACCCGGGCCGACCCGCTCCCGGCCGACCTCGAACTGCGGCTTGACCATGGGCACCAGGTCCCCGTCGGGCACCGTGCAGACGGCCAGCGCCGGCAGGACCAGCCGGAGCGAGATGAACGACAGGTCCGCCACCGTCAGCTGCACCGGCCCACCGATCGCCGCCGGATCGAGGGTACGGACGTTGGTGCGCTCGAGCACCCGTACCCGCGAGTCGGTGCGCAGCGACCAGGCCAGCTGGCCGTAGCCCACGTCGACCGCGACCACCTCGGCCGCCCCCGCCCGCAGCAGCACGTCGGTGAAGCCGCCGGTGGACGCGCCGGCGTCCAGGCACCGCCGGCCGGCGACGACCAGTCCCATCGGCGCCAGCGCGGCGAGCGCCCCGGCCAGCTTGTGGCCGCCCCGGGACACGGGCTCGTCGGCCGGGTCGCCGCCGAGCAGGCGTACCGGGTCGGCGGGGTCGACCAGCGCGGCGGCCTTGCGGGCGGGCAGCCCCCGGACCTCGACCCGGCCCGCGGCGACCAGCGCCGCCGCGTGCTCGCGGGAGCGGGCCAGGCCGCGGCGGACCAGCTCGGCGTCGAGCCTTGCGCGGCGCGCCACAGTCGACCCCTTACGCCTTACCGGACCAGTCAGCTCTCGTCGATGCCGGCCAGCGTGTCCTGCAGCGTGCGGTGCGCCGCCTCGTACGCCGGGATCTGCTCATGCGGGGGCAGCCCGGCCGCGGCGTCGAGCGCCGCGAGCGCCGCGTCGACCTGCTCGGAGCCGGACTCTGCAGCCGGCTGCGCGCCGGGCTCCGCGACCGGCCCACGCCCGGCCGCCGGCTCCTCGCCGGTCGGGGCGCTCACGCCGCCCCCGGCTCGCCGGCCGTGGCCTTCTTCGCCACCACCTTCTTGGCGACGGTCTTCTTCGCCACGGCCTTCTTCGCGACCGCCTTTCCGGCCACCGCCTTCTTCGCCAGCGTCGCGGGCTCGACAGCCGCCGCGGACCCCACCGGCTCGGCACCGCCTGGGACCGGCGTACCGGTCGCGGCGGTCGCGGCGCCCTGCGCCTCGCGCAGCCGCTGCTCCAGCTCGCGTACGCGGCCTCTCAGGTCGGCGACCTCCTCGGCGCTTGCCAGCCCGACCGCCCCGAGCGCCCGGTCCAGCTCGTAGCGCACGAGCTTGGTCAACGCCTCCCGGTTCGCCATCCCGGTGTTGACCAGGTCCTCGGCGAGTGCCTGTAGCTGCTCGGCCGTTGCGCCACCCTTGCCGACCAGGTCCCGGGCGACCTTCGTCGCACGCCTGCGGGACGCCTCGGTGAGCCCGAGCGCGACCTCCAGGTATGCCCGCCACGCGTCCTGCATGCCGTGTCCTCTCCCCTTCGCTGGCCCGTGCGCCGCACGTTTGCTGCCGTGCGCCACCTGCCTGCCGCGTCACCTGCTGCCCCTGCGCCGCGCGGGCGCCGCCCGCGACCGCCACGCATCACGCTACCGGCCGCCGGTTGCGTGAGGTGCGGTACCGTGCCTGAGGCCGCGCAGGCGGGCAGGACAAGGGGGTACGCCATGGCGACCGTGGACGAGTGCCGCACCGCCTTGGCGACACTCGCGGCCCGGCTCGACGCGCACGCCGACCAGATGCGCGGCAAGCTGGACATGGACCGGCCGATCGCATGCCGCATCACCGACCTGGGGGTGGCGTTCCACGGGCGGCTCACCGGCGGTCGCCTGGTCGGTCTCGCCGACGGCGACGACCCTCGAGCGAAGATCGCTCTGACCACGACAAGCGACGACCTGCTGGCCCTGGTCGACGGCAGGATCGACCTCGCCCGCGCCGTAGCGGCCCGCCGGGTGTCGGTCAGCGCCAACCCGTTCGACCTGCTCAAGCTGCGTAAGCTGCTGTAGGCCACGCACCGGTCGGGCCCTACCCACCGGTCGGCCCACCTCACCGGGCAGGCGCAGCCACCGGTGGCGCACCCGACAGTCCCAGCCCCCGCAGCGCCGCCTCGGCGTCGGGCGAGGTCGCGACCACACGCTCCACCAGACCCCCGGCCGCGGGACCACCGGGCGCCGCACCGCCAGCCGCAGGGTCACCGGTGCCAGGACCGCCAGCCCAGGCGAGCGCGCACGCCGCGCGCAGCGCGTCGACCGGTCGCCCGGCTCCGGCCAGCTCAACCACCCGCCCGGCCCGGCGGGCCAGCCAGCCGGCGACCGCCACCCGGTCGGCGCCGGGCGGCAGCACCGGCACCCGGCTGTCATCCTCCACCAGGAACAGTCCACTGAGATCAGTCGCCAGGTAGGTAGGGCGATGGCTGGCGGCCGCGGCCAGAAGCTCGGCCGGTCCGCTCACGCCGGTCAGGACCAGCAGGCTGTCCATACCGGCCCGGCGGGCGCCGGCGATGTCGGTGTCGAGCCGGTCGCCGACCACGAGCGGGCGCGCCGCACCGGCCTGGCGCGCGGCAGCCGTGAACAGTCCCGGCGCCGGCTTGCCCACCACGAGGTCGGGCCCCCGGCCCAGCGCCGTACGCAGCGCAGCCACGAGCGCGCCGTTGCCGGGCAGCGGGCCCCGGGGCGAGGGAAGGGTCGCGTCCGCGTTCGTCGCGACCCACTCGGCCCCGGCCCGGACCGCCACGCACGCCTCGGCCAGGTCAGCCCAGCCGACCTGGGCGCCGTACCCCTGCACCACCAGGCGGGGCCCCTCGTCCGCTCGGGCAACCGGCACCAGACCCGCGTCGCGTACCTCGGCGCGCAGCGCATCGGCCCCGACCACCAGCACCCGCGTGCCGCCCGGGTGGCTACGAGCGACCGTCTCTGCGGTGGCGCGCGCGGAGGTGAGAACCTCCTGCGGCTGCGCCGCCACACCCATCCCGGCCAGCAGGGCGGCCACCTCCGCCGCCCGCCGTGACGCGTTGTTGGTGGCGAAGACCACGGCCCGACCACGCCGCCGCAGTGCGGCCACCGCATCCACCGCGCCGGGAACCGGCCGGTCGACCAGGTAGACGACGCCGTCGAGGTCCAGGACCACCAGGTCGTACGCGTCAGCGAGCACGGCGGCCGCGGTCACTCCCGCCCATCCGTCGGCTCCGACGCCCCGTCCGCACCGTCCTCGACTGCGTCCCCGGCCCGGTCCGTCACGTCGTCTTCGACCGCGCCGTCCGCAAGGGCGACCGTCTCGTCCTCACCCGCCGCCTCCTCCTCGTCCTCGACCTCCTCGATCAGCACTCCGTCGAGGTCCAGCAGCCGCTCCGCGGCGTCGGTCGTGAGATCCTCGTCAACGGCCGCCGCCCGGGCGAACCACTCCCTCGCCTCGGCTCGGCGCCCGGCCGCGAGCAGCGCGTCCGCGTACGCGTACCGCAGCCGTGCCACCCACGGCTCGGTAGCCGTCGACCCGAGCTCTGGCACCTGGAGCATGGTGACGGCGGCGGAGTGCTGTCCGAGGTCAGCGCGCGCGCCAGCGGCGACGATCAGCAGCTCGATGGCTGTCGCCGGCTCCAGGGACCGCAGGTCGGTCGCCCGGAAAAGGTCAATGGCCCGGTCCGCCCGGCCCAGTGCCCGCTCGGCGTCCGCGATGACCGCCAGGTGGGTCTGGGTGCCAGCCAGCCGGTGGTACGTGCGCAGCTCCGCGATCGCCGTCTGCCACTCCCCAGCTCGGTAGGCGGCCAGCCCGGTCGCCTCCCGGACCGCGGCGATGCGTTGGGCGAGCCGCCGGGCCGCGAGCGCGTGGGCGAATGCCTTCTCCGGGTCGTCGTCCAGCAGCCGCCCGGTCGCCACGAGGTGGCGGGCGACTGTCTCCGCGGCCGGTCGGGCGAGGGACCCGAGCTCTGCGCGTACCGCACGGTCGAGGTCACGCGCCTCGATGTCGTCGGGCAGCGGCGGAGCCGGCGCCCGGTCGTCGGCATCCGGCCGGCCGCCCTGGTGGGCGTGGTCGGAGCCGTCCCGGCGGCCGTGGCTGGAGCTGTCCCGGCGGCCATGGTCGGAGCCGTCGCGGCGACCGCCGCGACCACCTGCCGGCCTGTCCCTGGCCTCCCGGTTGGGCCGCGGCCATCTGCCACCGCCGCGCTGGTCGTCCTGGGCCCACCGGCCACCCGCACCACCGCCGCGCTGATCGCCCTGACCGCCCGTGCGCTGGTCGCCCCGGGTCCAGCGGCCATCCGCGCCGCGGTCGGCACCGCCCCGTGACCCCCCGGCCGGTCCTCGCTCAGGCGAGGTCCCGCGCCGCTCACCCGCTGGCCGACCCCACCGGTCGGGGCGGGACCCGCGGTCCGGCAGGTCCCGGTCCCCGCGAGGCTGGAACCCGGCGCGGTCCCGGCCCTCGCGACCGGCACCCCCGGCCGGCCGGCCGGACCCGTCCCGTCGACCCTCGTCCCGACCGCCATCCCCCGTTCGCCGCTGCGGCCCCCGCCCGCGGTCAAAGCCTCCGGAACCGCCATCGCCACGGAAGGATCCCCGGTCACCGGTGT
>Ga0075420_100000550_pt1 | contig 30237 bp, 35 predicted proteins | sample SoiMetdeltSBSDD4_FD_75296 | JGI IMG/M metagenome (GOLD analysis project Ga0075420, IMG submission 75296) | Bulk soil microbial communities from a Populus tree surrounding site in Tennessee, USA - Soil MetaG P. deltoides SBSDD4 | ecosystem: Environmental > Terrestrial > Soil > Tree plantation...
CGGTCGGGCTCGGGGTCTCGGTCGGGCTCGGGGTCTCGGTCGGGCTCGGGGTCTCGGTCGGTGCCGGCGTAGGTGCCGGAGGAGGAGGAACGTCATTCTCCGAGAACACATCACCGAAGATGCCAAGAAGGATCTCCCGCATCTCCGGTGACAGAGAATCCCAGACCGCCTCAAGCGCTCGCATGAGCGCCACATCCAACGAGGAGACGTTGATGCCCCACTCCTGCGCGATCTCGCGTTCGGCCAACAAATGGGATGCGATCACGGCGATCTCGTCCGAAGATGCAGCAGGCAAGGCCGCGGTGAGTTCCTCGAGAGAGTCCTTCGCCGCTGCGAGATGCACGCTCGCAGGTGTATCGGGCTCAGGAGGCTCGAGGGAGCCATCTCGAAAGAGGAGGAACGCGAGGGCGATGACCGACGCCACCGCCAAGCCCTGCATCCGGTCGGCCCAGCGGCTCGCCGATCGTCGGTGTTGCGACGCCTGGATCGGGGTCATGTCCGTCACGGTCATGTTCGACGGCACATCCGGTTCGGTGTTGGGGCCGGCGACCGCCGTCCCGAGTTCCGTCAGTCCTGGACCATCCTCTACGACGGCATCGACCAGGAGGATCATGCCGGCGGGGAGTGCATCGCGATCGGGGGCCAGAAGGAAGATCTTGGTCTTCGGAGAGACCCGTCGGATCTGGCCGATCACCGTGAGGTCGTGGTCGAGCGCGAGTTTCTCGTGCAGGACCAGGAGGTCCGGCTTGAGTTGTTGGACTTGGAGCAACACGTCCGCCATCGTGGCGGCCTCACCGACGACGAACAGCCCGCGCTCCTCGAGGAGGAAGCGGGCGAGGCCACGCTCGAGCGGCCGGCGGTCTGCAACGAGCGCCGAGCGCGGCGACGCGATCTTCGCCATGTCTGCGTGTCTCCGTCTCCCGGGAACGACCCTTGTATAGCGCATCCCGGGTGATGTCTCACCCGCCATCCCGTAATTCGGTCTCCCGGTGCAGGGCCTCCCGGTGTGGCCTGGCGTTGCCCTGAGAAGAAACTGTCCCTACCAACCGGCAGACGTTCCATCGGGGGCGGCGAACGGATGGTTCCTTCGGCTGAGAGCGGCTCGGATCACCTCGATCCACCTTCCGCGAGGGCGAAGCGTCGTCAGGACGCGCGACGATCCATCACGGCGACCCCAGCGGATCCCGCGAGTCCCTCTCTCCGGAACCGCGAGCGGCACCGGCTCTCCGACAGCGAATAGGGCATGACGCGTAGCGCTGGTGGTAGACGAGATCGATCGCCCCGCCCACGACCGACCAAGCGATGAGGCGGGCGATCCCGCCCGGTTTCAGGGGGCTCCGCTCGCATCAGCGCCCGCGAAGCCGTCCCGGTCACACACGACCGCTTCGCTAGACTGACCCGGGCCGATGGCAGGCAAGCACCGCATCATCGTCGCGAAACCCGGGCTCGACGGTCACGATCGCGGGGTCAAGGTGATCGCGCGCGTCTTGCGGGACGCCGGGTTCGAGGTCATCTATACGGGCCTGCACCAGACGCCGGAGCAGATCGCGGAGACGACGATCCAGGAGGACGCGGACGCGGTCGGCCTGTCCTGCCATTCGGGTGCGCACATGACCCTGTTCCCGAAGGTCGTCACGTTGCTCCGCGACAAAGGCGCGGGCGACGTCGTGGTGTTCGGCGGCGGGATCATCCCGAAGGACGACATCCCCAAGCTCGAGCAGGCGGGGATCGAGAAGATCTTTACGCCGGGCGCCTCGACCGGCGACATCGTCGACTGGCTGAACGGCCGCCTCGCGGAGCAACGGGCCAGCTGACCCGTGGATCTCTACGAGCACCACGGCAAGGACCTGTTCGAACGCCACGGCATCGCGCTTCCCGAACGCGCGGTGGTCACCACCCCCGAGGACGCCGCGAGGGCGGCCGAGCGGCTCGGCGGCCACGTCGCGGTCAAGGTTCAGGTGCAGGCGGGCGGGCGCGGCAAGGGCGGCGGCGTCGCGCTCGTGCATTCGCCGGAAGGCGCCGCGATCGAGGCCGCCCGGATGTTCGAGGAGGGGTTCAAGGGCACGGCGGTCACCCGCGTGCTCGTCGAGAAGCTCGTCGACATCGCGGCGCAGTTCTACGCCGCGATCTCGTTGGACCGTTCGGCGGGCACGTACCTCGCGATGGTCTCGAACGAGGGCGGCGTCGACATCGAGGAGGTCGCCCGGTCGAAGCCGGAGGCGATCCGCCGCGTGCACGTCGACGCGGTGCGCGGTCTGCGGTCGTACCATGCGCGCCGACTCACGGGCCACCTGCCGCCCGAGGCGCGGGAGGGTGCCGCCCGCCTGCTGACGCAGGCCTGGGGAGTCCTCGTGGCGTTCGACGCGACGCTCGTCGAGCTGAACCCCTTCGTGCTGCTCGAGGGCGGCGCGGTGATGGCGCTCGACGCCAAGGTCACGATCGACGACAACGCGCTGTTCCGCCAGCCCGACATCGCAGCGCTCGCAGACTCGTTCCCGATCGATCCGGTCGAGAAGCGCGCGAAGGCCGCGGGCCTGCAGTACCTCAAGCTCGACGGCGAGGTGGGGATCATCGGCAACGGCGCTGGGCTCGTGATGTCCACCCTCGACGTCGTCAAGCAGGCGGGGGCCCGGGCCGAAGCCGCGAACTTCCTCGACGTGGGCGGGGGCGCGAGTTCCGAGGTGATGGCCACCTCGCTCGAGGTGATCCTGTCCGACCCCGACGTGAAGAGCGTGCTCGTGAACATCTTCGGCGGCATCACGCGCTGTGACCTCGTCGCGAAGGGGATCCTCGGGGCGCTCGAGCGCGTCTCGCCCGAGGTCCCGATCGTCGTCCGACTCGACGGCACGAACGCCGAGGAGGGCCGGCGGATCCTCGCCGAGGCGAACCATCCGCGGATCGTCCCGGCCAAGACGATGCTCGAGGCGGCCGAGCGCGCCGCCCGGCTCGCCAAGGGCGTGGCCTGATGGCGATCCTCGTCGACGAAGACACGAAGGTCGTCGTGGGGGGTATCACCGGCTCGGAGGGCACGTTCCACGCGCTGCGGAACCGCTCGTACGGCACGCAGGTGGTCGCCGGCGTGACCCCCGGCAAGGGCGGGCAGAACGTCGAGGGCATCCCGGTGTTCGACACCGTGGCCGACGCCGTCGAGGCAACCGGCGCGAACACCTCGCTGGTCTTCGTGCCGGCCCGGTTCGCCTCGGAGGCGATCTACGAGGCCGCGGACGCGAGCGTCGGGCTGATCGTGTGCATCACCGAGGGCATCCCGGTCCGCGACATGGCGCAGGTCGTCGTCTCGCTCCGGGGGACGGGCGCCGCGCTCGTCGGGCCGAACTGCCCCGGGGTGATCTCGCCCGGGCGTTCGAACGTCGGCATCATCCCCGGCGAGATCTGCACGCCCGGACGCGTCGGCCTCGTGAGCCGCAGCGGGACGCTCACGTACCAGATCGTCCACGAGCTCACCCAGCGGGGGATAGGGCAGTCGACGTGCGTGGGGATGGGCGGCGATCCGGTCCACGGGATCGGCTTCATCGGGTCGCTCGAGCGCTTCGAGGCCGATCCCGACACCGACCTCGTCGTGATGATCGGCGAGATCGGCGGCGACGACGAGGAGCGGGCCGCCGAGTACGTCCGCGACCGGATGTCGAAGCCGGTCGTCGCCTACATCGCGGGGTTCACGGCGCCGCCCGGCAAACGGATGGGCCACGCGGGCGCGATCATCACCGGCTCGAGCGGGACGGCGCAGGGCAAGGCCGAGGCGCTCGAGACCGCCGGCGTGAAGGTCGGCCGGACCCCGACCGAGGTCGCCGAGCTCGTCCAGGCCGCGAGGTCGTGACCCCGGGCCGGGACCGGCCCGCCGCCCCCGCCGTCTGGTCGTTCGCCCTCGCCCGGGGCGCGCTCGCGTTCCTCGCCGTCGCGGCGGTGGGGATCGCCGCCGCGCTCGCGGGGTCGCTCGCCGGCCTCCGCATCGGGCTCGTCGACGCCCTCCGCCTCGGCCTCCTGTACGTCGGTCCGTTCCACCACGTCCCGGTCGTGATCGAGGGCGAGGTCGACCTCCGGGCGGTCCCGCTGCCGAACCTCCCACCGAGCGGCGTGACGACCGTCGAGATCGGGATCGCGCTGCTGTCGGTCACCGCGCTCGCGATCTGGCTCCTGTTCGGTGGGGGGCGCGCGGTGGCCGACCGCGCGGGCGGCGGACTCGGCGATCGGGTGCTCGCGGGCATGCTCGTCGCGCCGAGCTACGCGGTCCCGGTGTTCCTCGTAGCGCTCGTCGTCGAGATCGAGGCGCCGCTGCGTCTCGGGGCGTTCGTCTCGGGCACGGTCGGCGTCCGGCTGGCGCCGTGGCAGGCGCTGCTGCTCCCGTTCGGCATCTCGGCGGTCGCCGGGGCGGCCGGCGGCCTGTGGTCGTGGTGCCGGCATCGGGCCTCCGACCGGCGCGCGAGCGCGGTCGGGGCGGCGGCGGCCGGCGGGTTGCGGATGTTCGCGATCGCGGTCGTGCTCTCGCTCGCCGGGCTGTTCGTCGCGGGCGTCGTCCAGCCGGACGACGTGGTCGCGGTGTTCACGCCCTCGACCGCGAGGTACTACCGGTCGGTGTTCGAGCGGCCCGGGGCGGGCGCGGTGGCCCTCGGCCACCACCTCGCGATCGCCCCGAACCAGGCGATGTGGACGCTCGTCCCCGCGCTGGGCCGGTGCGACGTGGTCCGCGGCGGACCCGAGGGAGACCTGCTCTGCTACGGCCGATTCCCCCATGGGCTCGAGCGGATGCTGGAGCCCCTCGTCGCCGGGGTCCCCGCGCCCCCGCAGCAGCCGGGCGTGGTCTACGGGCGGGCGCCTCCCGGCTACTTCCTGTTCCTGTTGGTGCCGGCGGTCGCGACGGTGCTCGGCGGCCGCGCGGCGGCGAGGCGCCACGGCGTCGCCCGCAGAGCGGCGATGCCGATCGGCGCCGCGAGCGGCCTCGTCTTCGGTGGGCTCGTCGCCGTGGCATCGGCCCTCTCGATCGTCACGGTGTCCTACGGGTCGACGCTGATCGAGGGATCGGGCGGGAGCCTGTGGTTCGGGCCCGAGCCCCTCTGGGGAGCGGTCCTCGCGACGATGTGGGGGGTCGCCGGCGGTGCGATCGGCGCCGCGACGGTCGGCGCGTCCCTCAGACGCCCGAGTCCCGGTACGCCGGGAGCAGAAACACCACGAGGAGCACGCTGACGACGATCCCCGTGATGAGCATCGCGCGAGCCATCCGCGGGTCGACGTCCTTGTTCACCAGCCAAGCGATCAGCCCGCCGAGCCATCCCATGAAGATCGGGAGGAGCCACCAGGCTCCGCTCACACGGCGCCGCGGGAACCCGGCCGTGAGCGGGGCTCGTGCGGAGCCGGGCGCCGCGGGGGCGGGCGCGCCCACCGTCGCCGGCGTCCCGAGCATCCCGACCTCCGCGCTCTCGGGCTCCTCGGAGGAGAAGGCGAGCCAGGCCTCCCGCCAGCCCTGGTCGGTCCTGGGGAATCTGGATACCGGGCCCTGCCCGCCCTGCCGATCCCAGATACCGAAGAAGTCCTGGCCGTAGCCGAGCAGGTAACGGCGGCCGGAGTGAGTGAACTGCAGGGCCTCGTCGGTTCCGCCCGGCGGCCCGGGGAGCTCGGCGCCCGCGAGCATGCTCCCGCAGAAGCGGCACTTGATCGCCTCGTCTTGGATCTCCTCGGCGCAGTACGGGCACGTCTTCATGCCCGAGCATGCTACGCCGCGTCGCCGCGTGGGAGAACGCACGAGGCCCGGCCGGAGCCGGGCCTCGTGGACGTTCGGTTCGGTCTAGACGGGGGGGCCGGTGTCGCTCGGCGGTGGGGGAGGTGCAGTGCCCCCGCCGAAGCCTCCGCCGCCGGCCGCCTGATGCTCCTGCCAGCGCATCCAGCCGCCGTAGCCGATCACGAGCGCGAGGATGATGCCGATCCACGCGAACAGGTACAGCGACTCGCTGTCGACGATGATCTTGAGGATCGTGAACGCGACGATCAGGCCGGCCAAGGCCGCGCTGATCAGGGCCTTCGGCGCGTTGACCTCGACCCCGCCGACGGCCATCCCCTCCCACGCGACCAGGGCGATCGCGAGCAGCAGGTTCAGCACGCCGATGCCTGAGGCGCCGCTCGCCGACGCGCACGTTCCTGGGAGATCGAGTCCGAGGTCGATGCACACCCGTTGCCAGGGAAGGAAGAGGTCGATGATGTAGAGCACGCCGGCGATCAGCAGGATCTTGCTCGCCGTCGACACCTTCGACATGTCGAACCCTTTGGCCTGGGACATCCACGCTCCTTTCCGGGCTTCCCCGAGCCACGATGACGGGCGTCACGCGTGCTCGTGTGCTCGTGGACGCCCGGGTCGGCGCCTATCGAACACCGGGCGGAAGGGAGAGTCAACTGCTTGGCGGATCCGTTGGGTTCCCTGCACGAGCGGGTCAGATCCCGATGTCGGCGGGCCGCCCGACCGTCCGTCCCGCGACGACCGACGCGCCACACGCGACCACGCCGGCGGCCACGGCCACCCAGGGGCCGAGCCAGGGCCGGGAGAAGGCCGGCGGGAACAGGACCGCGACGAGGGCGGCGAGCGCCACGACCGCGCCGAGCGCAGCCGCCACCGCGTCCCATAGGGGCGCCCGGAGACTCGGCCGCAGCTGGGCGAGCGTGAGCGTGAGCCCCGCGATCGCCGCGACCCCGGCGACCATCGACCACCACGCCGTCTGGCCCCACGCCCCGAACGCCTCGGAGCCGGGGCCGAAGCGGCTCCACGGGAGCGCGGTCGCGAGGACCGCGGCCGCGAACCCGATCCGCCCGATCGTCCTGATGCGCGCGTCGGGGGCCCGCGCGCCGTCCTCGAGCTCGGAAGGGGCGTCGGATCCGAGCACGTCGCCCAGGCACTCGGCGCCGAACACCTGTCCGCGGACCGGCGTCGCGCATGCCAGGCACATCGGGCGTCCGCATCCGTCGCACCGCGCGACGCCGGGAGCGGCCGGGTGACGCGAGCACCGTTCGAGTCCCTTGACAGGTCGGTCGTCGCCCGGCACGACGGACAGCGTACCGTTGGGGCGGACCACGTTTGACACCGTCGCCGGGCCGTCCGTAGCGTGCGCAGCGTGACGGACCCCCGGGTCGCGGTGCTCGCCTCCGGTGAAGGGACGAACGTCCAGGCGCTCCTCGACGACCCGGTCGTCGGCCCGTGGATCGTGATGGTCCTCAGCGATCGCGCGGACGCCGGGGCGCTCGCACGCGCTCGGGCGCGCGGCGTTGGGGCCGTGCACGTCGACCCCGTCGCGTTCGACGACCGTGCGTCGTTCGACCTTGCGGTCCTCGATCTCCTGCGCGCACAGGAGATCGAGATCGTCGCCCTCGCCGGGTTCATGCGGGTCGTCGGGCCCGAGATCGTGGGGGCGTTCGACGGCCGGCTCGTGAACGTCCATCCGGCGCTCCTGCCGGCGTTCCCCGGGGCGAGCGCCGTCGCCGATGCGCTCGCGTGGGGGTCGAAGGTGACCGGTGTGACGGTGCACCTGGTCGACGAGGAGGTCGACCACGGCCCGATCGTGTTCCAGGAGCCCGTGCGAGTCGAGCCGGACGACGACTGGGACGCGCTCGAGGCGAGGGTCCACGAGGCGGAGCACCGCCTGCTCCCCGCTGCCGTCCGCGCGATCGCCGAGGGCCGGCTGGTGGTGGACGGCCGGCGCGTCCGCGTGCTCGAGAGTGAGCCTACGTGAGCGACGTCAGGCCGGTCCGCCGGGCGCTGCTTGCCGTCTTCGACAAGGACGGCGTCGTCGACCTCGCCCGCGGGCTGCACGAGCTCGGCGTCGAGCTCGTGTCGTCGGGCGGGACCGCGGCGGCGCTCCGCGAGGCCGGCGTCCCGGTGGTCTCCGTCGAGGACGTCACGGGGTTCCCTGAGATGCTCGACGGACGCGTGAAGACCCTGCATCCGAAGATCCACGCGGGGATCCTGGCCGACCGCCGCAAGCCCGCGCACGAGGCGGAGCTCGCCGACCAGGGGATCGAGCCGTTCGACCTCGTCGTCGTGAACCTCTACCCGTTCCGCGAGACCGTGGCGAGCGGCGCGGACGAAAACGACGTGATCGAGAAGATCGACATCGGGGGGCCGGCGATGGTTCGAGCCGCCGCGAAGAACTTCGCGTCGGTCGCGGTCGTCGTTCGTCCGGAACGCTACGACGCGGTGGTCTCGGCGCTGCGCTCCGAAGGCGGGGTGTCGCTCGAGCTGCGGCGCGAGCTCGCGTCCGAGGCGTTCGCGCACACGGCCGCGTACGACGCCGCCGTGGCGAGCTGGTTCGGCTCGACCGAGGGCGCCCTCCCGTCATTCGTTGGTTCGGCGCTCGAGAAGTCCGCGGACCTGCGGTACGGCGAGAACCCGCATCAGCGCGGCGCGCTCTACGCGGACGCGTCGGGGCCCGGCGTGCTCGCGGGAGCGAGGATCCTCGTCGAGGGCAAGGAGATGTCGTTCAACAACTGGCTCGACGTGGACGCGGCGCTCACGCTCGCCGGCGATCTCGCCCCGCTCGGGACCGCGGCCGTGATCGTGAAGCACAACAACCCGTGCGGTGCCGCGGTCGCTGGCACGCCCGCGGAGGCGTACGCCGCCGCGTTCGAGTCGGACACGGTGAGTGCGTTCGGGGGCATCGTGGCGTTCGGCCGCGAGGTGGACGAGGCGACCGCGGCCGCGATGGCCGAGGTGTTCACCGAGGTCGTGGTGGCGCCCGCGTTCAGCGATGCGGCACTCGAGGCGTTCGGCGCGCGGAAGGGGCTTCGGGTCGTCGAGGCCGCGCTCCCGGTCGTCGGGGGCCTCGACGTCCGCGTGCTCCCGGGCGGGGCGCTCGTGCAGGATCGCGACGCGGCGCCGGAGGCGGCGGGCGCGTCGGAGGTCGTCTCGTCGCGAGCACCTTCCGAGGACGAATGGCGGGACCTCCGGTTCGCGTGGATCGTGTCGATGCGGGTCAAGTCGAACGCGATCGTGTTCGCGGAGGACCTGGCGACCGTGGGCGTGGGGGCGGGCCAGATGTCGCGCGTGGACGCCGCCTTCATCGCGGCCCGCAAGGCGGGCGACCGGGCGAAGGCTTCGGTGATGGCGAGCGACGCCTTCTTCCCGTTCCCCGACGCCGTCGAGGTCGCGGCCGACGCGGGCGTGACGGCCGTGATCCATCCGGGCGGGTCGATCCGCGACGACGAGGTGCTCGCGGTCGCCGAGGCTCGCGGGATGAGCGTCGTGGTCACCGGCCGGCGCCACTTCCGCCACTGACCGGCGTGGACGATCTGCATCGCCGTGTGGAACGCGGATACGACGCGATCGCGGAGCGGTACGCCGAGGTCGTCCGGGCGAACCGGGGTCCGGAGACCTACTTCCGCTCGTTCCTCGACGGCATCGTCGCGCGCATCCCGGAGGGCGGACGGGTTCTCGACCTCGGGTGCGGCGCGGGCCTGGTCTCCGCGGAGCTCGGCCGAAGGGCGCGCGTCGTCGCGCTCGACCGATCGGCGGTCCAGCTCTCCCTCGCACGGGCGAATGCCCCACAGGCCCTGCTCGTCCGGGCCGACATGGCGGACGTCGCGTTCGAGCGGGGTTCGTTCGACGCGGTGGTGGCCTTCTGGACGCTGATCCACGTGCGGAGGGACCGACACGCGTCGGTCCTGTCGAACGTGCATGCGTGGCTTCGCCCCGGGGGTCTGTTCGCCGGGACACTCGGCACGAGCGACAGCCCCGAGGACCTCGAGGAGGACTTCTTCGGCGCCCCGATGTCCTGGAGCCACTTCGACGCTGCGACCAGCCGGAGGCTCGTGCGCGACGCAGGGTTCGACATCGAGCAGGCCGAGGAGGTCTTCGATGAGAGCGAATGGGCGCTCTGGGTGATCGCGACGGCGTGACCGGGCGTCGCCGCTTTCGCCACTGTGCGACGTTCCGCCGATAGGATTCCCGCTCGTGACCGCCACGATCATCGACGGCCGCGCGATCGCCGCCCAGGTCAAGGCCCAGGTGGCCGAGCGCGCGATGGCGCTCGTTGACCGTGGGGTGCAGCCGGGGCTCGCCGCCGTGCTCGTCGGCGACGACGAGGCCTCCCGGATCTACCTGGGCGCCAAGCACAAGGCGTGCTCGGAGGTCGGGATGCGCTCGGAGCAGGTTGACCTGCCGGCGTTCGTGACCGAGGGCGAGCTCCTGGCCACGATCCGACGCCTCAACCGAGACCCGGAGATCCACGGGATCATCGTGCAGCTCCCGCTCCCGAAACACATCAGCGAGCTCGCGGTTCAGACGACGATGGATCCGGGCAAGGACGTCGACGGGCTGCACCCGCTGAACGTGGGGCTGATGGTCCGCGGCGAGCCGTCGTTCCCGCCGGCCACGCCGTACGGGATCGTCGAGCTGCTGCTGCGCTCGGGCGTCGAGCTCGAGGGCGCCGAGATCGTCGTGGCCGGCTACGGCGACCTCGTCGGCGCGCCGCTCTCGATCCTCCTCGCGCAGGACTGGATCCGCGGCAACGCGACCGTCACCGTGTGTCACATCAAGACCCGAGACCTCGCCTCGCACACGCGCCGCGCCGACATCCTCGTCGCGGCCACGGGCCGGGCGCAGCTCATCACGGCCGACATGGTGAAGCCGGGCGCGGTCGTCGTCGACGTCGGCGTGCACCGCACCGAGCACGGGCTCGTCGGCGACGTGAACTTCGAGGACGTGAAGGAGGTCGCGGGCATGATCACCCCGGTCCCCGGGGGCGTCGGCCCGATGACCACCGCGATGCTCCTGCTCAACACGGTCACGGCGGCCGAACAGCTCTCGGACCAACGGTGAGCCCGGCCGCGAGCGGCCTCGAGGCGCTCGTCCGCGCCGGGAAGTTCTGCGTCACCTCCGAGGTCGTCCCGCCGAGGTCCGCGGACCCGACCCCACTCGACCAGCAGGCCCGTGAGCTCGTGGGCTACGCGGACGCCGTCAACGTCACCGACAACCCGGTCGCGAGCGCCCACATGTCGCCGCTCGCGGGCGTGGCGGCCGTCGCCCGTGCCGGCCTCGAGCCCACGGTGCAGCTCACGGTCCGCGACCGGAACCGGCTCGCGCTGGCCGGCGATCTGCTCGGCGCGTGGGCGCTCGGCGCGCGGAACCTCTTCGCGCTCACGGGCGATCCCGTCTCGGTTGGCGACGCGCCGTCCGCGGGCGCGGTGCACGACCTCACGGTGCTCGAGCTGATCTCGCTCGCCCGGACGCTCCGCGACGAGCACCGACTGCCGTCAGGTCAGGAGGTCGACCCGGCCCCCTCGTACTTCGTCGGCGTGTCGGACACCCCGCTCGTCGAGGTGTACGACGCGAGACGACTCGAGGCCAAGCTCGACGCCGGGGCCGACTTCGTGATCACGCAGATCACCTACGACCTGGACGCGATCGTCCGGTGGGCCGAGGTCGTGCGGGCTCGCGGGGTCTTCGAGCGGGCGGCCGTCCTCGTCGGTGTCGCGCCGCTCCGCGGGTCGAAGCAGGCCCGGTACATGAACGAGCATCTGCCGGGCGTCTCGGTCCCGGACGCGATGATCGAGGCGCTCGAGGCGGCCGGCTCCGAGTCGGAGGTCGTCGGCACCGCGCAGTGCGTCGAGATCGTCACCGGCCTCCGCGAGATCGCGGGGATCTCGGGCGTCCACGTGATGGGGCTCGGCCGCGAGCGGGTCGTCCGGCACGTGATCGAGGGCGCCGGGCTGTTCCCCCGCCCGGTCGGCGGACGCGGCTAGACTCCGACGGTTCGGACCGAGGGGGTTGGCGATGGAAACCGTCACGATCCAGGGACAGACCTACCCGAAGCGGAGCCCGCTCGTCGTGCTCGGCCTCGTGCTCATCACGCTCGGGATCTACGGGCTCTACTGGTTCTACAAGGTCAACGAGGAGATCCAGCGATACACCGGCGACCAGACGATCAGCCCGAGCCGGTCGGTCCTCGCGGTGTTCCCCGGCCTCCTGCTGATCGTTCCGCCGTTCATCGCCTACTACAACACCGCGAACCACATCGTGCGGATGCAGGAGCAGCGCGGGCTCGCGTCGCAGATCTCGCCCGCGCTCGTCGTGATCCTCGGCATCCTGATCATGATCGGGATGGCCGCGTACGTGCAGGAGCACCTGAACCGGGTCTGGGACTCCGCCGCGGCGGGTTCGACCGGGCTGCAGGCCCCTCCGCTCCCGCCGGCCGGGCCTCCGAACCAGCCGCCGCCACCACCGAGCTAGCTCGCGGTCCGCTCCTCGATCGGGACCCAGCTCCGGTCGGTCGGGCCGACGTACTCGGAGCCCGGCCGGATCACGCGGTTGTCCGCGTACTGCTCGCGGACGTGGGCCGTCCAGCCCGACATGCGCGCGAGCGCGAAGATCGGCGTCATCAGGTCCGTGGGGATCCCGAGCGCGTGGTACACGCTCGCCGCGTAGAAGTCGACGTTCGGGTACAGGCCCTTCTGCTCGGCGACGGCGCGCTCGATCGCCTCGGAGATCTCGAACCAGCTCGCGTCGCCGTGGCGCTCGCCGGTCTCCTTCGACAGGCGCTTCAGGATCCTCGCTCGGGGATCCATCGTCTTGTACACGGCGTGCCCGAACCCCATCACCTTCTCGTGGCGGGCGAGCCGATCCGCGACGTAGGCGTCGGCCCGGTCCGGCGAGCCGATCTCCTCGAGCATCGTCATCGACTCCTCGTTGGCGCCGCCGTGCAGCGGCCCCTTGAGGGCCGCGATCGCGGCCGTGATCGCCGAGAACATGTCGGCGAGCGTCGAGGCGACGATCCGCGCGGTGAACGTCGAGGCGTTCATCGTGTGGTCCGCGTAGAGGACGAAGGTGGTGTCGATCACCTCCGCGTCCTCCTTCGAGGGCTCCATCCCGAGCAGCATGTGGAGGAAGTTCGCGGCGTGCGGCAGCTTCGGGTTCGGGGGGACGTACTCCTGCCCCGTGCGAAGGCGGTGATACATCGACAGCACGGTCGGCGTCATCGCGATCAGGCGGAGCGCCTTGCGGCGGTCGGCCTCCGGGGAGGTGTCCCAGCCGTCGGGGTCGTACGTCGAGGCGGCCGAAACGCTCGTGCGGAGCATCGACATCGGCGAGGTCTGCTGCGCGAGCTCGGGCATCAGGTCCTGGAGGAACTTGGAGGGCTCCCTGGCCTCGACGAGGAAGTCTGAGAGCTCGTCGAGCTCGGGCTGCGTCGGCAGCCGGAGCTCGTGGAGCAGGTGCACGACCTCCTCGAACGAGGTCCTGCCGGCCAGGTCGGCGATGTCGTAGCCGACGTACCACAGGCGGCCCTCCTGCCCGTCGATGTCGGACAGGCGTGTCTGCGCGGCCACGATCTCGCGAAGACCCTTGTCCGGCACGTGCACGCTCCTGTCTCGGTCGGCCGTGCCTCCCATCATCCCATCTAGGCTGACCGGCGTGGGGACGCACGATGTCACGTTGATCCCCGGGGACGGGGTCGGGCCGGAGCTCGTGGACGCCGCTCGCGCCGCGATCGAGGCGACCGGCGTGGACGTGCGGTGGGACGTGCAGACGGCGGGCCTCGCCGCGCTCGAGACGGACGGGCATCCGCTGCCCGAGCGGGTGATCGCCTCGATCCGGGAACGCGGGGCGGCGCTGAAGGGCCCCCTCGGCACCCCGCCGGGCGCTCGGAGCGTGAACGTGAGGCTGCGGCTCGCCCTCGGCCTGTTCGCCGCGGTCCGCCCGTGCCGCTCGTATCCGGGGGTCCGGTCCGCGTACGAGGGCGTCGACCTGGTCGTGATCCGCGAGCTGACCGAGGGCGCGTACACGGGGATCGAGTTCGAGCAGGGCGGGCCCGCGACCGCCGAGCTCATCGCGTTCATCGACCGGGGCACGGGCCGGCCGATCCGCGAGGACTCCGGCCTGTCGATCAAGGCGATCAGCGCGGGCGCGAGCGAGCGTGTCGCCCGGTTCGCGTTCGAGCAGGCGGAGGCCGGCGGCCGGCGGAAGGTGACCGTCGGCCACAAGGCGAACATCCTGAAGCGCACGGACGGGCTGTTCCTCGAGGTGGCGGGGCGGGTCGCGGCGGAGCATCCCGGGATCGCGTTCGAGGACCGGATCGTCGACGCCCTCGCGATGCAGCTCGTCCAGCGCCCCGAGGCGTTCGACGTCCTCCTGCTCCCGAACCTGTACGGCGACCTCGTCTCGGACCTGTGCGCCGGGCTGGCGGGTGGGCTCGGCCTCGCCCCCGGCGCGAACCACGGGGACGGGTGTGCGGTGTTCGAGGCGACCCACGGGACGGCCGCCACGTATCGCGGCCTGAACCGCGCGAACCCGATGGCGCTCATGCTCTCGGGGGCGATGCTGCTGCGGCACCTGGGCGAACGCGAGGCCGGCGACCGTCTCGAGGCGGCCGTCGGCGACGTGATCGCCGAGGGCCGGACGGTCACGTACGACCTCAGGCCGACGGACGACGATCCCGCCGCGGCGGGCACGACCGATGTTCGGGATGCTGTCGTCGGGAAGCTCCTCTCACGTTCGGGGGTTGGCGAACGTTGATGGGTGAAGAGCGACGTGAGGCGGTGACGGCAGACCCGATGAGGACGGAGGGCGCCGCGAGGCGGCCGCTGATCGAGACGGCCCACGGCACGCGCCGGGAGGCGTTCGGGACGCAGGAGTGGGCGCTGCTCGTCGCGATCGCGCTGATCTGGGGCTCGTCGTTCGTGTTCATCGAGATCGGGCTCGAGCACTTCGAGCCGGGCCTGATCGCGTTCCTGCGGGTCGGGTTCGGCGCCCTGACGCTCGCGTTCCTGCCCGGGTCACGTGGGCACGTGGACCGGGCGGACCTGCCGCGCATCGCGCTCCTCGGGGTCGTGTGGATGGGGGCGCCGCTGCTCCTGTTCCCGATCGGGCAGCAGTGGATCGACTCGTCGCTCGCCGGGATGATCAACGGCGCCGTCCCGATCTTCGCCACCGTGACCGCCGCGATCCTGCTGCGGAGGCCGCCGGCCACCCGTCAGTTCGCCGGCGTGGCGATCGGGTTCCTCGGCGTCGTGATGGTGCTCTGGCCCGCGGCACGCACCGCCGATGCCACGGCCCTCGGCGCCGGCCTCATCCTGCTCGCGGTGGTCTTCTACGGCGTTGCGGTGAACCTCGCCGTGCCGCTGCAGCAGCGGTACGGGGCGCTCCCGGTGCTCGTCCGCGCGCAGGCCGCCGCCCTGATCCTCCTCGCGCCGGCGGCGCTGATCGGGTTCCCCGATTCCGAGTTCGCCTGGTCGAGCACGCTCGCGGTGGTCGCGCTCGGGTTCTTCGGAACGGGGTGGGCGTTCGTCGCGATGACCACGCTCGTCGGCCGGGTCGGGGCCACGCGCGGGTCCGTGGCGATCTACTTCATCCCGGTGGTCGCGATCGCGCTCGGGGTGATCTTCGAGGACGAGACCGTCGCGGCGATCTCGCTGCTCGGGACGGCGCTCGTGCTCGCCGGGGCGTACCTCACGAGCCGCCGCGAGTAGCCGGCCGGCGCTCGCTAGGATGGTGGCTCCCGACCTGAGGAGTCGTCCGTCCATGCGCGTCACCGTCGTCGGAAGCGGGTTCGTCGGACAGACCGCCGCGATGCGCGTCGTCGAACGCGGCCTCGCCGAGGTCGTCCTGGTCGACGTCGTGGAGGGCCTGCCGCAGGGGCTCGCGCTCGACCTGCGGCAGTCGTCGCCGGTCGTCGGGTTCGAGCCGCAGATCGTCGGCACGAACGACTACGCGGAGACCGCGGGCTCCGACGTCGTCGTGATCACCGCCGGGTTCCCGCGGCAGCCTGGGATGAGCCGGATGGACCTGCTCGGCAAGAACGCCGGCATCGTGCGTGACGTCGTCGAGCGCATCGTCCCCCGCTCGTCGAACGCGATCGTGATCGTCGTGACGAACCCGCTCGACGAGATGACCTTCCTCGCGGCCGACGTCTCGGGGTTCCCGAAGGAGCGCGTGATGGGGATGGCGGGCGTGCTCGACTCCGCCCGGCTCCGAACCTTCATCGCGGAGGAGCTCGGCACGTCTCCGCTCGGCGTCGAGGCGATGACGCTCGGGTCGCACGGCGAGTCGATGGTGCCGCTCCCTCGCCACGCGACCGTGGACGGCAAGTCGCTCGCGGAGTTGGTCGACGAGGCGACGCTCGAACGCCTCTACGCGCGCACGCGCGACGCCGGTGCGGAGATCGTCGGCCTCTTGAAGAAGGGGAGCGCGTACTACGCGCCGTCGGCCTCGGTCGCGAAGATGATCGAGGCGATCGCGGGACGGACCGACGAGCAGCTCCCCGTTTGCGCATGGTGCACCGGCCAGTATGGGATCGAGGACGTGTATGTCGGCGTCCCGGTGCGGCTCGGCCCCGCCGGCGTGACCGAGATCGTGGAGCTCGACCTGAACGAGGACGAGCTCGCGGCGCTCCGCGCGGCCGCCGAGGGGATCCGCGCGAAGTGCGCGGACCTCGCGGCCCTCTAGGCGTCCGGGACCACGGGCTCGCGCGTTCGGGCCCACGCGAAGCCGAGCGCACCGCCCGCCGCGATCAGGGCGCCACCGCCGACCGAGAGCCACAGGCCGGCTCCGACCTCGACCCGGAGGTCACGCTCGAACTGCTCGGCGAGCTGTTCGCGGATCACGTCCTCGGGGAGCTCGAGCCGGGCGGAGAGGATCTGGGCCATGCGGTCGAGCCCCTCCACGCCGCCGAAGCGGTCGTCGGCGCGGATCGCCGCGACGAGCGGGAGCGCCACGCAGACGAGGCCGAGCAGGACGAGCGCGACGCCGAGCGTTCGGCGGAGCGCGCCGGACGTCGTCACGCGCATCACGATCATCGCCACGAGCGCGAGGCCGGCGATCAGCAACACGACCTTGCCTTCCCAGACGTCGGTCCCGTAGACGGCGACGTCGGCGGCGCCCTCGGTATCGGCGACGAACCCGATCGTCGCCCACAGGCGCGTCGCGCCGACGCCGGCGAGCACCGAGCCGCCGACGAGCACGAGGAAGCCGAGCAAACGGGGGCGTGTGGGGCGCGCGGACGAGAGGAGCTCGCGGGACATCGGCCGCATCCTCTCACGGCCGCCGCCCGGCGCTAGCATGGGTTGCGATGGCGAACGTGCGCGAGATCGATGCGGCGGAGATCACCCGGGTGGTCCGGGAGCTCTGCATCGAGATCAACTACAAGGTCCCCGAAGAGATGGTCGAGCTCGTCAAGCGCGCCCGCGACCTCGAGGAGTCGCCGCTGGGGCGCCAGGTGCTCGACCTGCTGATCCGCAACCAGGCGCTCGCGGCCGAGGGCGAGTACCCGTACTGCCAGGACACGGGGTACACCGTGATCTTCCTCGACGTAGGTCAGGACGTGCACGTCGTCGGGGCCGACCTCTACGACGCGGTGGACGAGGGCGTCCGGCAGGGGTACGGGGACGGGTACCTGCGGGGGTCGATCGTCCGGGACCCGCTCTTCGACCGGCGGAACACCGGCGACAACACGCCGGCGTTCGTGCACACGCGCATCGTGCCGGGCGACCAGATCCGGATCCAGGTCGACGCCAAGGGCGCGGGCTCGGAGAACATGGGCAAGCACGCGATGCTGAAGCCCGCCGACGGGCTCGAAGGCGCGAAGGAGTACGTGCTCCAGGCCGTGGCCGAGTCGGGGCCGAACGCGTGTCCGCCGGGCATCATCGGCGTCGGCATCGGCGGGAACTTCGAGATGTCCGCCGTGATCGCCAAGCGCGCGCTCATGCGCAAGGTCGGACAGCCGAACCCCGACCCGCAGATCGCGGAGCTCGAGGCGGAGCTGTACGAGAAGTGCAACGCGCTCGGGCTCGGGCCGGAGGCGCTCGGCGGGACGCAGACGGTGCTCGCCGTGCACGTCGAGACGATGCCGACGCACATCGCGTCGTTGCCGGTCGCGGTCAACATCGAGTGCCACGCGCACCGGACGGGATCGCGGGTGATCTGAGTGTCGGTCGAGGTCCTCGACGACGGCCGCAAGCGGATCTCGGCGCCGCTCTCCGACGACGACGTGCGGTCGCTCGAGATCGGGGATGTCGTGCTCGTGAAGGGCACGGTGTACGCGGCGCGCGACGCGGCGCACAAGCGCATGGTCGAGATGCTCGATCGAGGCGAGGACCTGCCGTTCGACATCCGCGGCCAGGTCGTCTACTACGTCGGGCCCACGCCCGAGCGCCCGGGCAACGTGACGGGCTCGGCGGGCCCGACCACCGCGAGCAGGATGGACAAGTGGACGCCTCGGCTCCTGGAGCTCGGCCTCAAGGGGATCATGGGCAAGGGCGGGCGCGGGCCGGCGATCCGCGCCGAGCTCGAGAAGCACACCGCCGTCTACATGGCGGCGCTCGGCGGGGGCGGGGCGCTCTCCGCGCTCACGGTCCGGTCGCAGGAGGTCATCGCGTTCGAGGAGTTCCAGACCGAGGCGATCCGGCGGATGGAGCTCGACGACTTCCCGGTCTGGGTGGTGAACGACTGCCGCGGCCGCGACTTCTACGCGGAGACGATCACGCCGTGGCGCAAGAACGAGCTGTTGCCCGAGTCCCTGCGGTTCCCGACCGACCAGTGGGCGGTCGAGAACGGCGGCGGGTAGTGCGTCGGTTCCTCCGGGAGCTCCGTCGCTACGTCGGGCAGTTCTTCACCAACTGGCGGGAGTACGACGCCCCGCTGCTCACCAAGGTCCGTCTCGCGTTCCGCAACCGCCTCCATGCGACGTTCTCGCGCGCGCAGTGCTGCGGGCACCTCGGCGAACCCGGCTGCTGACAGCTCCCGCGGGAGCCCGGTCCGGGCTCCGGGTCGCATCCGCAGCCGCACCCGGACTGACTACCGCTTCTTCTTCGACGCGGTCGAGACGATCCTCGCGGTGCCCCCGCTCGGCGTGAACACCGACTCGTGACCGTCCTGCCAGCGGATCCGGTACCTGACGGAGATCTCGCCCTGCAGGACCTCGAGGATCTCGCCCTCGCGCGTCGGGGTGCCGACGGTCTCCGACTCGACCTCGATCCGGTCGCCTCGCTTGGCCGTCATCGCTGCCTCCGATCGAACGGCTGACCTCCGTCCTACCGCGGGGCCTCGTCCGCCGGCAAGCCCCGCCGCTCGATCCCGGCGACGAGGTTGGCGACGCCACCGACGACCAGCCCGAGCGCGAGCCCGCCGAGGACGTCGAGCGGCGCGTGCGCCCCGAGGTACAGGCGCGCGAAGGCGACGAGGGCGACGACGACCCAGGGGGCCACCCGCCACCGCCCGCGGAGGTACGGCGTGATCACCCACGCCAGGCCGGTCACGAGCACGACGTGGCCGGAGACGAACGAGGCGCCGGCGCTCGGCGTGCTGCCGCGGACGATCGCGTCCGGGATCGTCGTGCCGGGACGCGATCGCGACACGAGCTCCCACACGATCCGTTCGGCGACGAGCTTCTCGGCGGTGAGGAGCAAGCATGCCAACGTGAGCCGCCACCGCCGGAGCACCGCGGCCACGGCCGCCGCCACCGGGCCGACGACGAGCACGCCGAGCAGCTGTGCCCCCTGCATCGGAGCCGACAGGGCCTCCGGGAGCTCGTTGACGGCGCGGAACACGGCGAGCTCGGCCGGGCCCACCGTGCCGTCGCGGACGACGAAGCCGCAGGTCGCGACGACGCCGAGCCCGGCGAGGGCGACGATCGCGTCGAGCCGCCGCCGTTCGGCCGTCACGGTTGCAGGTGCGCGATCACGGCGTCGGCGACGTCGTCGGTCGACGAGGCGCCACCGAGATCCGGCGTGCGGACGGTCGCCTCCTCGAGGACCCGGTCGACGGCCGCCTCGACGGCCGCGGCCGCGTCGTGCTCGCCGAGGTGGCGGAGCAGCATCGCGCCCGAGCGGATCGTCGCGAGCGGGTTCGCCACCCCCTTCCCCGCGATGTCCGGCGCGCTCCCGTGGACCGGCTCGTACACCGCGTACTCCCAGCCGAGGTTGGCGCCGGCGGCGAGCCCGAGGCCGCCGACGAGACCCGCACACAGGTCGGAGAGGATGTCGCCGTACAGGTTCGGCAGCAGGAGGACGTCGAACCGCTCCGGGTCGCGGACCAGACGCATCGAGAGCTGGTCGATCTCCATGTCCTCGAACCAGACGTCGGGATGGCGCTCGGCCTCGATCCGGCCGATCGACAGGAACAGGCCGTCCGAGAACCGCATGATGTTCGCCTTGTGGCCGAGCGTGACCCGGCGCCGGCCGTTCGCGCGAACGTACTCGAACGCGTACCGGACGATGCGCTGCGCGCCCGTGACCGAGATCGGCTTCACCGAGAACGCGGAGTCGTCACGGACCTCCTCCACGCCGAGTCGGCGAAGCTCGGTGCGCAGGTCGGCGGTCTCGGGCGTGCCGAGCGGGTACTCGATGCCCTGATAGACGTCCTCGGTGTTCTCGCGGATCACGACGAGGTCGACCTTCGGGTGGCGGGTCTCGACCCCCGGGAGCGTCCGCGACGGTCGGACCGCCGCGAATAGGTCGAGCGCCTGCCGCAGCTCGACATTCACGCTCGCGAACCCCGTGCCAACCGGCGTGGTGATCGGGCCCTTGAGGGCGACGCGCGACTCGCGGATCCGGTCGAGGACGCGACCGGGCAGGGGCGTGCCCTCGCGTTCGAGCACGGCGGCGCCCGCCTCCTCGACCGTCCACGCGATCACGACGCCGGTCGCGTCGAGCACCCGCCGGGCGGCTTCGGACACCTCGGGGCCGATGCCGTCGCCGGGGATCAGCGTCACCTGGTGCGCCACGGCCGAACCCTACGTGGCGCGAAACACGGCGATGATGTGGGTGCCACCGTCGAGCGCCCCGGGTTGCGCGCAGGCATGCGTTTCCCACTGGAGGAAGCTCGCCCACATGGGAGGGTCCGCGAGCCACTTCTCGCACGTCTGATCGTTGCCGATCGACATGAAGTTCGCCGCCGAAGCAGCGACGATCTCGCAACGGTGGCGCGACAGCAGTGCCTCGAGATCGCTCCACGTGTACAGGTGTAACGGGCCGTGCGTGCTATGCGGCGGTGGCAGGATCCGCTGTCGACGATCACCTGCATGGCCTCGGCGGCGTATTCATCGACCTCTTCGGCGACGCCCGGAAGGAAGGCGTGGAGCGATCCGTGCAGAGACATCACACCGAGCAGCACGTGTCCACCGGCCTTGGTGACTCGCAGGAGCTCGTCGACGGCACGATCGGCTTCGTCGAGGACCCAGCTCAAGGGGCCCCCATAGCAGACGACAGCGTCGAACGAGGCGTCGTCGAACCTGGAGAGGTCGACCACGTCGGCGATCACGCGCGCCTGCACACGATGCTCGAACCCCGACTCCTGAAGATGGCTCGCGTTCAGGTCGAGTTGCCCCTGAGAGATATCCGCCACGGTGATCCGTGCTCCGAGGCGAGCGAGTTCCACGGTGAAGCGCCCCGAGGCGGCACCGATGTCGAGGACGTGATCGTTGGAGTGGATGAATCGCTCGAGGTAGTGCCGATGGATGTGGAACGCTACACGAGCGGCCGGTGTCGCCTCGTGGCGGTTCCACTCGGCCTCGCCGTACTCGTCGAAATGCAGGGCGATCAGATCGGCGTCGTAGGGTGGCCGGCTCACCCTGGGGACGATATCGAGAAAGTCAGAAGCGTTCGAACAGGATCGAGCGCTTCACGTCCTGGATCGCCTTCGTGACCTCGATGCCGCGTGGGCACGCGTCGGTGCAGTTGAACGTCGTCCGGCAGCGGAAGACGCCGGTCTTGTCGGCCAGGATCTTCATCCGCTCCTCGGCGCCCTCGTCGCGCGAGTCGTAGATGAAGCGGTGGGCGTTCACGATCGCCGCCGGGCCGACGTACTCCTGGTCGCCCCAGAAGATCGGGCACGAGGTGGTGCAGGCGGCACACAGGATGCACTTCGTGGTGTCGTCGAACCGGTGCCGGTCCTCGGGCGACTGGAGGCGTTCGGCGTCGGGCTCGCCCGAGTCGTTGATCAGGTAGGGGAGCACCGAGCGGTAGCCGGCGAAGAACGGCTCCATGTCGACGATCAGGTCCTTGAGCACCGGGAGGCCGCGGATCGGCTCGACCGTGACCTTGGGGACCACGTCGCGGACGATCACCTTGCACGCGAGCCGGTTCTTCCCGTCGATCATCATCGCGTCCGAGCCGCAGATGCCGTGTGCGCAGGACCGGCGGAGCGCGAGCGTCCCGTCGTGGTACCACTTCACCTGGTGCAGGGCGTCGAGCAGCCGGTCGTCGGGGTCGGCCTGGATCTCGAACTCGTCCCACCAGGATTCCTGGCCCCGGAGCTCGGGGTTGAACCGCCGAATCTTGAGCGTCAGCGTCACCCGATGCGTCGCGCCGGCAGCCCGCTGGTCGGATCCCTCGAGGACCTCGCCGAGTCCACGTTCGGTGGTATCCATCAGTACTTGCGCTCCATCGGGACGTACGGCCCGAGCTTGACGGGCTTGTGCTCGAGGCGGATCGACCCGTCGTCCTGCCGGTACGCGAGCGAGTGCTGCAGCCAGTTCGCGTCGTCGCGGAGCGGGTGGTCCTCCCGGTAGTGGCCCCCGCGGCTCTCGTCGCGGGCGAGCGCCGCGGCCACGAGCGCATCGGCGCAGTCGAGCAGGAACCCGAGCTCCATGACCTCCATAAGTTCCGTATTGAACACCGCCCCGGAGTCTTGGACGTACACGCGCTCGAACCGTTCGCCGAGGCCGACGAGGATCTCCTGCATCTTCCGCAGGCTCTCCTCGGTTCGGACGACGAACGCGAGGTCTTGCATCGAGTCCTGGAGCTCGTTCCTGATGTCCGCGGCGTTGGCGCCCTCGGGACGGTTGAGCAGGCCGTTCACCGTGTCGCGCACGGACCCCTCGGGGCGTTCCGGCAGCTCGGGGAGCTCGGCGTCGGCCGCGAACGCCGCGGCGTGCTTCCCGCCCCGCTTGCCGAACACCACGATGTCGAGCAGCGAGTTCGTGCCGAGCCGGTTCGCGCCGTGCACCGAGACGCACGCGCACTCGCCGGCCGCGTAGAGGCCGGGGACCGGCGTCTCGTCCTGTCCGAGCACGACCTGTCCGTCGACGTTCGTCGGGATCCCGCCCATCGCGTAGTGGGCCGTCGGCTGGATCGGCACGAGCTCCCGCGTCGGCTCGACGCCGAGGTAGACGCGGGCGAACTCGGTCACGTCGGGGAGCTTCTCCTCGATCACGTCCCGGGGCAGGTGGCGGACGTCGAGCCAGACCGCGTCGCGGTTCGGCCCGGCGCCGCGGCCCTCCCTGATCTCCTGGAAGATCGCCCGGCTCACCATGTCGCGCGGCGCGAGGTCCTTCACGGTGGGCGCGTAGCGCTCCATGAAGCGCTCGTCCTCGCTGTTCAGCAGCACGCCGCCCTCGCCGCGGACCGCCTCGGAAAGCAGGATCCCCATCTTGTAGACGCCGGTCGGGTGGAACTGGAAGAACTCCATGTCCTCGAGCGGGATCCCGCGGCGGAACAGCACCGCGGGCCCGTCGCCGGTGAGCGTGTGGGCGTTCGAGGAGACCTTGAACATCCGACCGTAGCCGCCGGTCGCGTAGACGACCGACTTCGCCCGGAACACGTGCAGCTCGCCGGTCGCGAGCTCGTATGCGACGACGCCGGCGCACGCGCCGTCCACCATCAGCTGGTCGAGCACGTAGAACTCGTTGAAGAAGCGCACGTTCCGCTTCACGCACTGCTGGTAGAGCGTCTGCAGGATCATGTGGCCGGTGCGGTCGGCCGCGAAGCACGCGCGCTTGACCGGCGCCTCGCCGTGGTTGCGGGTGTGCCCGCCGAACCGCCGCTGGTCGATCTTGCCCTCGGGTGTGCGGTTGAAGGGCAGCCCCCAGTGCTCGAGCTCGTAGACCGCGTGCACGGCCTCCTCGCACATCAGCTTGGCCGCCGGCTGGTCGACGAGGTAGTCGCCGCCCTTGACCGTGTCGAACGCGTGCCACTCGGGAGAGTCCTCCTCGACGTTGGCGAGCGCGGCGCACATCCCTCCCTGCGCGGTCCCCGTGTGCGAGCGCGTGGGGTAGAGCTTGGAGATCACGGCGGTCCTCACGCGGTCGGAGGCCTCGATCGCCGCGCGGAGCCCGGCGCCGCCGGCGCCGACGATCAACGTGTCGTACGTGTGGAAGGTCGTCATGCGCCTACGAGGTCCCCTGCCACTCGTTCGGGTCGAACGTGAACACCACCACGGTCCCGAGGACGAACAGCCCGAACCCGATCGCGTAGAAGAGCATGTTCACGGCGAGCCGGACGCTCGGCCAGCGGACGTAGTCCTGCACGATGACGCGGAGCCCGTTGATCCCGTGGATCAGCGCGAGCACGAGCAGCGCCCAGTCCCACGACCGCCAGAACGGGCTTCCCCACCTCGCGGCCACGAAGCCGAAGTCGACGCGGTCCACGCCGTCGTCGAGCACGTGCATGATCAGGACGTGCCCGACGGCGAGCACCAGCAGCACGATGCCGCTGATCCGCATGAACAGCCACGACCACAGCTCGAACCCGCCGGCCGGCCTGTCGCGGCCCTTGTACCCGAGCGAGCCCCGCGGCGGCTCGGGTGGCGTCGCGCGCGCGGGGGCCTCGATCGCCATCAGAGGATCCCCGCGTCCTCGAGGATGCTCTGCCCCATGATCCACGTGATCGGGATCATGCTGAGGACGAACAACGCGGTCGACGCGAGGGCGATCGGCTTCATGTGCCTCGAGCTCGCCGGCCAGAAGTCGAACACCATGATCTTCACGCCGTTGATCGAGTGGTAGAGGACCGCCGCGACCAGTCCGAGCTCCAGCAGCTTGACGACCCAGTTGTGGTACACGCTGATGACCCGGTTGTACGCCTCGGGCCCCCAGCCGACCACGGCCGTGTCGACCACGTGAGCGAACAGGAACAGGATGATGGCGACGCCGGTGATGCGGTGCAGTAGCCAGGACCACTGTCCCGGACTGCCCTTGTACAGGGTCCCGACGTCGGACTTCCGCTTCGCCATCCGTCCTCGAGCTCCAGCCTAGCGGCGGCCCCCGCGAACGCCCGCGGGCCGCGCGGAGTCTACGCCACGCGCAACGCCGCGAACACGCCGTCGCGGGTCGGCACGATCGCGGAGACGTACCGCTCGTCCTCGGCGACGAGCCGGTTGTGCTCCAGGATCGCGTCGGTCGTCTTCTCCTCCCGGCCGTGGTCGGCCCCGGGCTCGGCCACCTGCCCCGACCACAGGACGTTGTCGCACACGTAGAGGCCGCCCACCCGGATCCGCTCCGAGGCGGCCCGCCACGCGTCCGGGTACCCCTCCTTGTCGATGTCGCAGTACACGACGTCGAACTCGCCCTCGACCTCCGCGAGGTTCGTCACGGCATCGCCGACGTGCCAGCGGATCGGCTCGGCGAGGCCGGCCCGCGAGAGGTAGCCGAGCGCCTTCGGCCGGTTGTCGGGGTCGCCGTCGGTGCAGTGGACCTCGCCGCTGGGACCGACGGCGCGCGCGAACCAGTAGGCCGAGTAGCCGAACCCCGATCCGAGCTCGAAGACGCGGCTCGCGCCGACCGAACGCGCGAGCAGTTCCACCGTGACCCCGACGAGCCGGCCGATGATCGGGAAATGCCGCTCCGTGCCCTCGGCCTCCATCTCGAGGAGCACGGGCTCGTCGTACCGGACGAGGAGCGACCGCATGTAGTCCTCGATGCGCGGGTCGACGATGTCCACGGGGCCGAAGCCTACCCGCCGTCCTCGAGCCCGTACCGGACGAACAGGTACGAGCCGCGGCGCCGGACGCTGCGAAGGACGGCGTCGCGGCGCTCGTGGGGCAGGAGCTCGAGGCCGGGCGTGAGCGTGGAGCGTTCGCCGGGCCGGTCGCCCTCGCCGGAGATCACCGGGGAGATCGTGAGGAACAGCTCCTGCACGACGCGGGACTCGACGAGCTGCGCCATGAGCCGCGGCCCGCCCTCGGTGAGGATCCGGCGGAACCCGCGGTCACGCAGGCGCTCGACGATGCGGCCGCCGTCGAGCTCGCCGTCGACGCCCAGCACGACGACGTCGGCCCCGGTCTCCTCGAGCGCGACCGCGCCTTCCTCGGTCGTGAGCACGAGCGTCCCCTCGAGCGAGCCGCCCTCCTCGGCTCCGAGGTCGCCGCTCGCCGTCACGACCGCGAGCGGCGGCTCCGGCGCCCGTCCCTCGCGCCGGCGCAGCTCGGCGAACGCCTCGCCCGCGTCGGGGAAGCTCGCCGCCGCCGTCCACGGCCCTCGGTGGTCCCGGAACGTGCCGGCGCCGACGAGCACGACGTCGGCGGCCGCGCGGAGCAGGGCCATGACGAACCGGTCGCCCGGGTCTCGGCCGCTGATCACCGACGAGGACGGCCCGAGCTCGCCGATCGCTACGATCCCGTCGATCGAGCCCACGAAGTTCGCGTAGACGACCCGGTCGGGCAGCCCCAGTCCGGAGCCGTAGGCCTCGGCGAGTCGCTCCGGCAGGTCCTCCCCGTCAGGCGCGCCGAACAGCAGCTCGATCGGCGGATCGAGGTCAGGCATCGGTCCGCGATGCGACCTCGAGGAACTCGCGGCGCATCTCGGGCTCGGTCTCGTAGGTACCGCGCCAGAACGTCGTCCACGTGCGCGATCGCTCCTCGCGGACGCCGCGCATCTGGGTGCAGAGGTGCGCGGCCGAGAGATGCACGGCGACGGCGTGCGGCTGGAGGAGGTGCTCGAGGTGGTCGGCGATCTCCTGCCCGAGGCGCTCCTGCACCGTGAATCGGCGCGCGTAGACGCGCACGAGTCGGGTGAGCTTCGAGATCCCGATGATGTGCTCGTGCGCGACGTAGCCCACGTGCGCGACGCCGAAGAACGGGAACGCGTGGTGCTCGCAGAGCGCGTAGAACGGGATCGGTCCCTCGATCACCTGGCTGATCCGACAGTCGGGGCCTCCGCGGCACTCGGTGGGGAAGGCGGTCACGAGCTTCGGGTCGCCCTCGTACCCGACCGTGGCGTCGAGGAGCGCCTGCAGGAAGCGCTCGGGGGTGCGCCGCGTCCCCGGCGTGTCCAGGTGCATCCCGAACGCCGAGAAGATCTCGGCGATCCACTCCTGGTACCGCTCCCACTGCTCGGGGGCGATCGGGCGTTCGTGGACGTGCTCCCACGGCGCCTCGTCGCGGTCGTCGAGCACGTCCTCGTGTCGGTGGGATCCGTCGAACCGCTCGTTGGGCTTCGTCTCCATCGCGGCGCGCCTCCTCCGTTGCAGCCGAACCTACTACCCTTGGCCTCGGATGGACGCCGACGCGCGAGCGACCGACTCCGAGATCGACTTGAAGCCCCTCTACGATCCGGGCGACCTCGCGGGCTTCGACCCCGAACGCGATCTCGGCGCGCCCGGTGCCCCGCCCTACACGAGAGGCGTGCATCCGAGCATGTACCTCGGGCGGCTCTGGACGATGCGCCAGTACGCCGGCATGGCGACGGCGGAGGAGACGAACGCCCGCTTCCGATACCTGCTGGAGCGCGGGCAGACCGGGCTCTCGGTCGCGTTCGACCTCCCGACGCAGATGGGCCTGGACTCCGACCACCCCCGGGCCGAGGGAGAGGTCGGCAAGACCGGGGTCGCGATCGACTCGATCGACGACATGGCGCGACTCCTCGACCGTATCCCGCTCGACGGGGTCTCCACGTCGATGACGATCAACGCCACCGCGCCGATCCTGCTCCTGCTCTACGAGCTCGTCGCCGAGGAGCGGGGGATACCGGCCGCGAGCCTCTCCGGCACGGTCCAGAACGACCTGCTGAAGGAGTACGCGGCGCGGGGCACCTACATCTACCCGCCCAGGCCCTCGATGCGGATCATCACCGACCTGTTCGCGTACTGCGGCGAGCGGATCCCGAAGTGGAACACGATCTCGGTGAGCGGCTACCACATGCGGGAGGCGGGCGCGACGGCCGTGCAGGAGGTGGCGTTCACGCTCGCCGACGGGATCGCGTACGTGCAGGCGGCGATCGACGCCGGGCTCGAGGTGGACCGGTTCGCGCCGCGCGTGTCGTTCTTCTTCGCGTGCCACATGAACTTCTTCGAGGAGGTCGCGAAGTTCCGGGCCGCCCGTCGGATGTGGTCGAGGATCATGAGCGAGCGGTTCGGCGCGAGGGATCCGAAGAGCCTGGCGCTCCGGTTCCACACGCAGACGGGCGGCGCGACCCTCACGGCGCAGCAGCCGCAGAACAACATCGTGCGGACGGCGCTCGAGGCGCTCGCCGCGGTGCTCGGCGGGACGCAGTCGCTGCACACGAACTCGTTCGACGAGGCGCTCGCGCTTCCGACGGAGCAGGCGGCCAAGATCGCGCTCCGGACCCAGCAGGTGATCGGGCACGAGACCGGCGTCACGCACACCGTCGACCCGATAGGGGGCTCCTACTACGTCGAGGCGCTGACGAACGAGGTCGAGGAGCGTGCCTGGGCCTATATCGATCGGATCGACCGGATGGGCGGGGCCGTCGAGGCGATCGAGGCCGGCTTCTACCAGGACGAGATCGCCGACGCCGCGTTCCGCATCCAACAGGGCGTCGAGTCGGGCGAGCGCGTCGTCGTCGGTGTGAACCGGTTCGAGGATGCCGACGAGCGGCCGGTCGAGATCCAGCGGATCGGCGCCGAGGAGGTCGCGAGGCAGGTCGAACGCGTTCGAGCCCTTCGGGCGTCGAGGGATCGGGACACGGTCGACCGGACGCTCGCGGACGTGGAGACGGCCGCGCGGGGAGAGGGCAACCTGCTCCCGCCGATGAGGGAGGCGCTCCGAGCCCGCGCGACGCTCGGCGAGGTGTCGGACGTCCTGCGGACGGTCTTCGGCGAGCACCACCCCCGCGCCTGACTTCCGACGCCCGTTGCTAGGGTGGTCGCACGCACCCACCCCGAGGAGGTCCGGATGCATCGTCTCCGTCATGCGCTGGCCGTCGGCGCCCTCGCGTTCGCGATCCTGATCCTCGCGGCGCCCGCACAGGCGTTCACCGGAACCGCCGAGGGCCGCGTGTTCGATCCCAACCCGGTCGCCGCGCTGCAGGACGAGACGCTCACCGACCAGAAGGACGCGGACTACGCGGCGCTCCAGCCCGCGTACCGGCTCGTCATGCTCACGAACCTCGACGACAGCGGGAACCTTCGCGGTGACTACGCGGACGTCTGCGGGAACAAGAGTTGCGCGGAGAGCGACGACGGCACGTTCCTGTTCGGCCGCGATCACACGTGGTTCGAGCAGGTCATGGGGTACTACGCGCTCACGCAGGCCCAGCTCTACATCCAGAGCCTCGGGTTCACGGACGTCAACAACGAGCCGCAGACGTTCCGCGCCGACCAGTTCGGCGGGGACAACAGCTTCTACGACCCGAAGAAGGACACGATCACGGTCGGCAAGGGCGGCGTGGACGACGGCGAGGACATCGAGGTCATCTGGCACGAGTACGGCCACGCGATCCAGGACGACCAGGTGCCCGGGTTCGGCGTCACCCACGACGCGAACTCGATCGGCGAGGGCTTCGGCGACTACTGGGCGTACACGATGAGCGTGCCGACGTCGGGCGGGTTCGAGCCCGGGTGCATCGCCGACTGGGACTCGGTCTCCTACACCGTGGGCGACCCGATCCACTGCCTGCGCCGTGTGGACCTCGACCTGACCGTGGACGACATGGACGGACGGATCCACCACGACGGCCAGGTCTGGTCGCGGGCCCTGTTCGACATCCACCAGACCCTCGGCCGCGAGACGGCCGACCGCATCATCCTGCAGGCGCAGTTCGACTTCGGGCGCGACCCGTCGTTCGAGGAGGCGGCGCTCGCGACCGTCGCCGCCGCGGAGGGCCTCGAGGGGCACGGGGCCGCGATCAAGGTCGAGAACGCGTTCGAGGACCGCGGGATCCTGTAGGGCTCACGACAGCAGCCGTAACGCCGCGTGCGCGATCGCTGCGCCGCCGGCGACGAGGAGCACGATCGCGAGCCACCGCAGCTGGCGCGTTCGGAGCACGGGGACGGCGACAGCGACGCACCCGAGACCGACGGCGAGCTCGATCGCGTAGGTGAGCGTTCCGTCCATAGGGGGGAGGGTAGGGTGCCGCAGGTGCGGCGCCCGAACCCATGCAACGCTCCCGCGCTGCATGGCTTCGCGATCTCGTCGGTACCATCGCCGCATGGCTTCGGAAGGTCGGGTCGCCGGAAGGGCGGAAACCCCCATCGCGGGGGTGGCGGAGCGTCTGGAGATCCCGGTCCCGACGATCAGGTCCTGGGAGCGCCGGTACGGGTTCCCTGCACCCGCTAGGACCCGCGGCCGCCACCGCAGGTACGACG